>Ga0209611_10000925_pt1 | contig 47702 bp, 41 predicted proteins | sample S1TSphgellanicum_3_FD_187693 | JGI IMG/M metagenome (GOLD analysis project Ga0209611, IMG submission 187693) | Host-associated microbial communities from peat moss isolated from Minnesota, USA - S1T2_Fc - Sphagnum magellanicum MG (SPAdes) (version 2) | ecosystem: Host-associated > Plants > Peat...
TTCCCATTAAAATTTTAATTATTATATGAGTCGTACACAAAATTGTCGTTTAATGCAATAGGTGTTCATCTTCAAACATCTTAAATTAAAACTTAAACCTTAAATTGGATTGAAAATGGATTCTTAGTTTGAGATTCTTGATTTTGATATTAATGAAAATGGGACATATTGCCATCATTGCCATAATTTCAAATGGAAAAAATATAAATCTCTTATTTTGACTGCTTATGTTTAACATTTGACACCCTTTTTGACTCATGTTAATTCATTTGGACTCAATACAAGAAGCTTCAATTGTTTCAAACACATGAGACAATAGGATTCTTGGGAATATTGTGCCTCTTGTTACTTATTTGCCCACCTTGTCTCATGCTTTAACATTAAAACCCAAAGTTTTACACAAACTTACAACCCTTGTTATACTAGGTGATGTCAATCATAAAATGGCAACGGCCCCTACTATAATGGTAATGTCAATTGCAATTGTGATGGTATCCATCACTGGGAGTGGAAATCTCATCTTACCATGCCAATGTTAACCATTGTTTCAACACCCCTTGGGCATGATCTAGTAACAATTTATTATTGTCTTTTAATTACTTGTTTACTAAAATTTTGCAAAAATCATGTTACAATTTATGTTTCATGTAGCTACTGCCACTCTTGTAACTATTGATGTTATCATTAATCTTGAGACTAGATGCTACTCCTAATAGTAATCTTTTGAAAAGTTTCATGGCATAAAAATTATTCATTTCAAGCTTTTAAATGATTGCTTTAACTAGTTCAATAACATTAGCCCCTTGATTATTTTAACAAGTTTGGATTAAAAAAAGGGGTTCAACAATAGCCACCACTTAAAATTTGCATTGCCTTTAGATAAGTTAAAAAATTCCTTGAACTTGTTATTGATCCCACATGGCACAAATGCTTTCTCCCATAACCCTTCAAACAAGGTCGTCATGTGAACTTTTCATTGTGCCTTCAAAGATCATTTCAGGAATGTTTTCTCACCAATGTTGGAAGAAAAGAAGCTTTTTGCATTGTTTTTACAACTTCAAAGGCTATTTTTTCAAGGTTATAATTTATTAAAGTTGATAGAAAGGCATGGCATGTTGTACAAAGGACATGACTCGTATGACATTAGCACAACTTGTTAGGCATGCATGTTAAGGGTACAATGTAGCATGTAGATGTGGTTGGGCAAACAAGGCAACATTTTTTACATGTCATTTGGTGGTACTTTTGAATTAGTCACATGCACGACCCATTACACATTGAATATTTTCCTTCCACATGTGATTTGATATGGATTTTATTTTTGATACATATAAAAAACTCATATTTTGATATTATGTTATGTTGTTGTTAACAAGAAGGATTTTTTTTAAATGCTAATAAAAAAAGGGAAAATAAAAAGGTCGAAAGGAAGAAAGGTTGTCAAATATCACCCATATGATCACTTTTGTCACTAAAAAATCTTTTAATTATTTTTCAATATAATGTTTCCTTAAAAGATTATGTTGTGTCAATGAATTTTTTTCAAAATTAAGGCAAATTATGAAACAAATAATTTCATTTTGTTCATATGACATTAATACATAAAAATATTGTTGATCATGAAAAATATAAAAATTAAAAATATAAAAAAATATTTGTGGTTATATATAGGAATAAAATATCCCTTAAAAATTCATGATAATGTGAAATTTTGCACAAACAAACAAAATTTAACTACTAAGGTATAGGAGATATTGAATTTTGAGTAATGTTTTCATTGAAAATTCCATAATTTTTTTGAAAATTGAAGTTAAACTTATGTAAAGAAAGCATGCAACAGTTTCCTTTTCAAATTCATTCAATACTAGTGGGACTTATGCCAATGGGCCAAATGTGAACAAGACCTTGTCAATAGAGCCCAAATGATTTAAAAAAAGAAATTAATAGTAATCTTCAATTACAAGAATTATTCAAAATTCCAATATCTCCCTCACTATCAAGGGGGGGTTTTTTTTTTTTCAAATTCCTTAAGTAGGTCCAGTATTGAGGATCCCCACCATTAACTAACATTAAATTGCGATTATCCTAGGTGGCTTACAACATTTAAAAAAAAATGCTACTACAAGTGGCAACCTAAGAAGTGCCTAGGTATAGATGTGGTTAATTTAATTATTTTTATTTCTAGAAATGGTGAATTTTTTTCCTAAAAATCACAAAATTTTCAATTTTTTTCTCATTTTCTGAAAAAAAATACACCGAGTTGTGAAAATTCACCCAAAAAACATTGCCCACTATAGATCTAAAAGGTGCAAAATCACCTTCAAGAAATCACACTCATTAAGGTTTTTTGTCATGCAACTAGATTGGTGCCCAACACTATAAAAACTACCAAAGACACATCGATAAAAACATGTAGACAAATTAAAAATATATTCACCTCCAACTATAGGAATTCAAGTCCAAAATATATAAAATCAACCACCCAAACAAATAAAATCAACCACACTTTCATCCCTTGTGTGCTTAAAAATCTCATAACACCAAAAATGGGACTTTAAAAACATTCCTTGGGATAATGCCCCATAAATATGAAATAACCAAAACTTTGTTCACATTGAATTGGGTTCCACCAACAAGTAAACTAAAGCCCTATTCACACTAGACCAAGTTCCAACAACAATTTCCTATAGAAAATGAATGTTTTGCATCAAATGCTTGACATTTTCTAACAACTACATGCCTCAATTTCCTTTTATTTTATTTTTTAATTTCATTTAGTTTTCTTCAAAAAATCTTGTTCAATATTCAATAACTCTTGCACTATAGATATAAACATTACAAAACCACCTTGATGTATTCTTAGTCATCAAGGGTTTTCTTGCTATAGCAAAAGGCATTGTGGTTGAGAATTCTCAACATGACAAACAAACAAAATGTACGAACCACCTTCCTTAATAGATACTCATGTGACATGTGTTGTTGTAGGCCTATGTGTGAGCACATTACTCAACTAATTTCTCCTTCCAAAATTTGTTTCTTGTAATTCAATTGAACTCTCAATGACAAAAATTACTCAAAATTCAATGGCTCCCACCCTTTACGTCTAAATTGAAATAAAATCTTATTCATTGACCACTTTCCAAAAATATCAAAAGTGCACCCAATTTTCCTAAAAATGAGTTTTGATTTTATTGAATTTACAATCACAAAATTGCTTAATACTCAATAACTCTTGCATCATACCTCTAAACATTATGAAACCACCTTGGTGCACTAGTATTCATCGGAGGCCTTCAAACAATACCAAGAATATGGTGGGGGGTTGTAGTGGTTTGGGAAATCTCAACATGACACAAATACACAAACTACCTTCCTTAACACATACACATATGTGCTCAAAGGCACATGCCATAGTAGCGGAGGACTATGTAAGGACATACCCATGGAGTTCATCACATACGAAATATGCAAAGGGTGGCTTCCCTCAAGAAAATCCAATAGAAATGGTAGTACTAAATAACTTGTTACTAGAATGATAATGGAAATTTGGCTTGGAACTACATTGGAAATTATGTGATCATGTATGAGCAACACCTTATGTATTGTATAGCTACTACATACTTGAAGCCAAGAAGCCATTAGTCCCTATGATCCCTAGGTACAAATTCCATTGAGATTGTCCCAAAGGAAAGAACTGCACTACATGACAAAAGGGTGGAATACATTGATCCAGACTTCTATGTCAACAGCCTCACCTTCCACCTCTTCCATGGAGAAAACTTATTACCTTAGGGTTTTGGCCTTAGTACTATGTACATTTAATTTTTTTAGGGTTTTGGCCTGAGTACTACCATGTGCATTAAATTTATGTTTTATGGTTTTGACATTAGTATTGTGTACATTTAATTTTTATTTTAGTGTTTTGGCGTTAGTACTAGAATGTAGCCTAGCGGCATGTACAGGGTGTTTTTTTTTTTTCCCGATTTTGTCAAGTAGGTGGACTGGCGATCATCCAGCAGAGGAATGAGCTGAAATTGGCTATAGGTCAGACATGACAACAGAAAATTTGGAGAATCTTGCTTGTTACAAGAATTCACTGTCTAAATATGGCGACTCCTAACTTTTATCCCTCAAAAGCTGGCGACTTTGTGTATTTTCGCCAAAGAAACCCTTTGTAGCATTCACACTGGATTATTTTTTTTGGGTCACCACAGTGGCAAAATTAGCCCCCAAAAAAAACATTGGGCATGTACATTGAAATTTGATTTTAGGGTTTTAGCCCTAGTATTGTGTACATTCATCTTTAAGACCTTACAAACTAAAAAAATTTCCAGCCATAATCCTCAAATGCTAGAGGTCTTCAAGGAGGCCAACGCCAAGAGCACTGAAAAGAAAGAGGACCCCCTTTTCCTTTACAGGAAAGAAGAGGTGCTCTTCTCTTCTTCTTCTTCTTTTTGTCAATTGTATGATGCAGCCAAAGTGGCAATTATCCATAGGAAGATTTAGCCAAATTTGGATACAAGCTATAAATATGGAAATAGAACAGTTTAAACTTCCTTCTATCTTTTTTTGCTACCTACATGAACCATGTATAGAAATCTTGCAAGTTTTCTTAAATTTTGGTCAAACATTGGCTATTGAAAATATTTTTTAAAACTTGATTTTAGCACTTTTAATTTTTTATTTCTCTTTTTGGCTATATACATAGCCAGCCAAAAAAAGGGGTTGGAGCCTCTCCTAGAAGTGACTTTTAGCTGGGCAACATTCATTTGTATCCAATGTTGGGATTGTAAGTCCTTTACCCGGACATACCCAGACGTAATCACGAAATCACCCAGGGACAATGTAATGGGTATTTAAATCCCACATGAATATTTAGGAGATTGCAGAAGAATGTACCCACAACATTTTAAGTTTGCCCAATGCATGTAAATGGATAAATGTAAGGTAAAGGGTAAGCATATGAGAATATGTATAACGTGAGTACAAGCAGTGGCACATTGGTGATTGGGAAAAGCAAATTTTTTTTAAAAAATAGATAGTGAAAATTAATGTTGATCAAGTATTTTTTCGTCATATACCCATGGGTAGATACCAAGGTACATACATAACCTTCAAAACAAGTAAATTTCTGCTACCATTTTAATTACCCTACCTATAGCTAATTCGCGTTCCCCTTTTGCCCATTTACCATACTTGCACATGACTCATATGTATTGTATTTAGCCTACAATTTACCTTCATATTTGTTGAGGGTAACCATATTATTAATCTAGGGTAAAGGATAATATTTTTTATCCCTTAGACTTCCCTTGTGAACATGGTAAATTTGGGTCATTTGATAATTTTGCAAAGCTTGTATATCCTTAACTTTACCTAGATTGGAAATGCTTTGAATCTTTTATTCCTTTGCCTACTTGCTATATATTTTGAAAATGCCTATTCACCTTTGTTTGACTTAGAAAAATATTGAAATAAACTATATTGTGCTAGAATCTTAAGAGTTTCCAAGATTATTAAATATATAGTTGTATTCTAGGTAATTAGTATCATGTATGGGGGTAAGATGCAAAAAGAAAAAATGATTGACCCATTGTAAAGCACAAGGTGAAGGTTATCATGAACCTGAACACCCCTAGATCACAAGGTGTAGGAGTGAGGAGGGTTCTTATGCCTACTCATTAAGTAGGGTAAGATCCATGCCACTCTTAAGGAGCCTACATAATATCCCTCCTCTTTTTTAGGAGCAATATTCATAGATGCCCTCCAAATACATTAGGAAATTTCTTGGAGTGCTTTGGGGACTTACTTAAGAGCTCTCAATACTAGATTATTCAAAACAAACCCACATTTTGTGTTTTTCTTTCCAGCATTTTTTATTTTTCAAGTATTTCTTTATCCTTGTACAACACCATCATCACATGTAGTGCAACATGTTAGGAAAAAGAATGGAAATTTTAAAGCTTCAAGGAAAATGAGAGGAAATGATTAACAGTGGGGGAAGGGAGGAGATGCACAGCCGGACTAAAAACAAATTGAAAAGATAAAGATGAAAGGCCAAAACAAAGCCAGTGCTCTATGTACCAGAAGGCTGGCCCTTCCATGTCTTGAAGTGCCTAGGCACAAGGACAGTAGCATGAGTGCTAGGCACTGAAAAGCATAGAGGGGCTACTCTTCTCTTATACAGATAGGAAGCACAAACTGGGAACAATCAAGAGCATATCCATGCCAGGTTCTACATACAATGTGAACAAATTAGGCTAACAAATTAGGCTACAAAATGCACCGGTTGAGTGTAGATAACAGCCAAAAATTCATCATGCACAGTGCATCGAAATTAAGCTTGTTTAATCTTTGAGGTTTTATGGTTTGATGAAGAAATGAAGACTATTTCTTGCAATTTCTCCAATTGCAAACCACCCATTGTGTTCTAACAGCGTACACTCATTGTAAGGAAGCTTGGTGTGCACTTAGAATATCTGTTTGGTACTAGATATGTCCACCGCCATAGAGACTATAAGTCAGTATACTATGTATGCTGCAGGCAGGCATTACGCAACCCTAAAAGAGGATGGATGAAAGGTTTTCACATGCAAGTTTTCTTTTCCTTTTTTTTGGTCCATCTCACCCCCTGTATGACCAAACTCAGGGTTCTGGTGCTGTGTTTTCCTTACTTTAGGGATTCTCTTCTATTGACTTCCATGAATTTCTACAGCAACCTTTTTGTAGAGCCCACACACAGCCACTTGTAAAAGGAATATATATATATGTAAGTGTTCAGGACAATCAGTTGAAGTGATCTGAAGATTGGGGGAAACGTCATTTTTTGGGTTTCAAAAGTTAACTAAAAGCTTTGCATTTGCTTGTGTCTCTTGTGAATATGGGGAAAAGCTACAAATCCAAGTAACAAATCTTTTTTACCCCAAGTTGGTCCTTGTTCCGGGTCTTTAGTTAATTTTGTGTGGCCTGAAGCTCATTGAGGTGACTATTGATCATAAAAGTGAGAACCCCTTTTTTTCCCTACCAACTAGTCCTTTTTCAGCTGGTTACAAAGGGGATAAATTTGTGTCCACCCCTTAAAGTTTTGTCTTTAGGGATTTGAACGGTCCACCATCACAGGCAGTGAGTTGGGAGCTTCCATCATTTCCTTTGGGCACAAAGCATGAAAGTGTCTGGGGTAAAGCCCTAGGATATGTGCATTCCCCAAATTAGGGACCTCGGACACAAAAGTAGCCAACTCTAGCCCTATATTTGGGGAATGTCCCCTACCTATGGGCCTTCCTAATCATGCAGCTCAAGGCGAATAGCGAAAGTGACCCGGCACCCATGGACGCACCACCTCATTTTCCTGTTATGAAGGCCAAATAGTTCGATGAACCCTAGTTTAGAACATCTGGTACACTTTTGGAACCTTGACTCTTGAGGTGATCAGCTAGAAACAAGAACCCAATGGAAAAAAATGTCATATCCTTGCACCATCCATCCATGGTGGTGTGTTGATGGGTCTCAGTTCACTCTGGCCCAAGGCAAACATGATTACAGAACTTGAACTTGTGGTATTATGCTTGACATGGTTTGGGTGTGCCACTCTAATCTTTTTGTTGCTTTTGTTTTATCTGACACATGCTCATGTTCAATGCAAACATTGAACTTTCAACACTCACTTGGATTCTTGCCTTTGTTCATTTCATTTGCATCCAATTTAGATGCTCAAATTGTCCTTTTTTGTGAACCTAAGGTTCACAAACCTTTGTTCACCTTTCCTTGCTACAATTTATGATTGAGCTTACATATACATGATAATATGTAGAAGGAACAATGAAATTCAAGTAACTATTTCAATTTGAGGAACGATTCTTGTTCTTACAATCTATGATTGAGCTTATTTATGTGCAAGAATATGCATAAGGAACAATGAAAGTTGAAGTAACCATTTCAATTTGAAGAACAATATGAGCTCTAAAGGGCAACAACATTTTTGCCAATGACATTCAATGAAAACATGAACCTCACTCACTTATTATAGTATATAAAATTTTCATTTGTTCGTATCTAAGTTATTTGTTCTCTATGTTATTCAATTAGAAATAATTTGTTCATTAGAATTAACATGATGATGTTTGACTATTTTTTTGCAAAATTGGATAATCAAACAATGGAGTTTATATTGGTGATGTTGTAAGCACGTGAACCAACATTCAACCTTGCTTGAAGTTTCTACAATTCTTTTGACTTGCAAAGTTTCAAATATTCATGAGTTTTGTCAAAAATTTATTGTTTTCAAGAACTATGAATAAAGCCATTGTGTTTTGGTCTTCAAGAATCATAGTTTTCTTCATTTAGTTGTAGTAATCATGTATGTTCTTGTTTTTGCTTCAGTTTGAATGACACATTCTTTGATTTTGCCCGTTCTTTCAAACTTTTTCATTGCCTTCAAACCAAAAGGTCAAGTTGCAACGATGGCAAGGAGTCATGTTGGGGAGCTCTTGTCAATGATTTCCACTTTGCCTTGGTCAATGTCGTGAGGTTGTCAAATATTAACACTTCGTAGGAATGGACTTAGTAAGTGTGTTGTTCACACTTCACCCCATCAAAGAATTTCACACAACAATAACCAACAATGCAAAAAGGTAAAAGATTATTGACATAAATGCTTTGATTTATAAAATTACAAAACTTTTTGTATTGAGTCTTCAATGTTTGTTCTAAATTCTTGCAATGCTTAGACAACTTGAAATTTCCAATGAATATAACACATCATGTTTGATGATACCCCATTTCATTTCCAAAAATCTTGTGGACCTCATTGCTAATGCAACTAGGCAATTTTGATTACAATGTTTCAATCCCAAAAAAAATAAATTTAAATTGTTATGATAAGATCTTGTGAAACATGCAAGATGGAGCAACATAGTTTCATGTCCTCATCAACAAAAATTTTTCCCTTTCTTTCCTTTTGATGATGTTGAATCCACGTTTGCAATTGGTGATGCCATAACTCCCCTCCATAAAACACCACATGGGCACCTAACTTTAGCAAAATCACTTGGCAAGCCCATGTTTTGTTCTTAATATCGTGAAAAGAGATTCCAAATGAAAAACAAATTTTCCTTGAACTTATAGGTTTTTTAAAGTTTAAGCTTTTATGTGGGGTTATAAAAATATTTTCATTGCTAAACTACACAACTAGTTACTTATTACCAATGGTGGAAATGTTCTAATATTCCAAATGGAACATCAAGACTTGAAAAAAAAATCTTATTAAAATTTAATGGGTGGGATGTATTGCATAATCAAGATTTCGGTTTTGTTAGTGAGTACCTCGAAACAATTGTTGTTAGTCATTACATGTAATCACCATGAAATGGGGATTTTTTCTCGCAAAAATATATATTTTTAATCCTTCCATCTTTACACAAAAACTAGGTCTTTACATTGAGTGAAGTGTTTTCCCACAAGTCTTCCAAGACTTTGGTACTATCTTACTTAACCTCCACCTTTGTATTATAGTATTTTAGTTTTGGAACAATATTGGGAAAAGGTTTCAACTTATATTTTGGGCTAGATGTTTGTGCATTATTTAACCAACCATATAACTATAAACTTAGAGGTTATTATGGTTGTTTTTTTAACCTCATTATTATGGTTGAATTGGCCCCCTTCTAAATGTGTAAGTGATTAATTTTGTTATTTTCCCCCACCTCCTCAAAAGTTTTCTTTATGTTTCAAACGGGGCTCCTTAACTTTAATGCAAAAAGAAAATCCATCTAGGGTCAATTATGTCAAATGCACACACTCCTAGCAAGCTCATTATTCCAACTCACGAAGGGCATGTTTATGTATCAAAATCCATTTTCACTGCTTGTTTTTTAGTACAATAAAAAACCTCTTGCATGTGAAACACTAAATTCCCACTAACGAACTTTGTACAACACATTTTCGGGCTTGTCTTTTTGCACCCAACATGGTTTTGCATTGAACCACACATTGTGGGTTTTCATGTTTTACAGGCAACTTTGCAAAAAAACGTTATTTCATTTTCCTACATTTTTTGTTGTCCCAAGCCAAATTCAAAACTAACATTTCTCTTGAGAAAAAAATACCAACAATCAAAATATATTTGATATTTTGAAATGAGTAATCTTTTTTTTATTTAATATATGCACATGGTCAAAATAATCAAACTTCAAACAAGAAGTGGTTAAACAATATTGACCATTTTTTGTGCCGTACAATGCTTGTTAGGGGGTGTTTAGCTTCTTCCCTCTTATACTACTCCAAATGAAGGTGGAAAGCTTGAAACGTTATTTTGGGTCATGTCAAGGAATACCAAAAGTGCCATACTTTTATTACACCCTCACACCATTAGAAAATAATCCATTAGCATGGGGTAGATTTTTTTCCATTTAAACCCACGATTTCAAAACATATGATTAGTAAATTATGCATTAATCTCTAATAAAATTGATTAGCAAAATTGATTAATCATTTTTAAAGAGGTGTGATGGTTCACTTGAACCTACATAAAGGATTTTTTGGTATTAAGACATCATGAAAAGAACAATAATACATGCTTAAGTTTTTTTTATCCTCTTTTTCTATTTCATTTCTTGAATTTGCATTTTCAACATGGTATTAGAGCCATGAAATTTTTAAGTTGTGTTTTTTATTCAAAATGTTATATCCAATGACAACACATTCAAGTCAATAAATAAATAAAAATTGTAGGTAGGAATTTTTTGACATTACATGTCATTCATAAATCAACCTTAATAAATTCATGGATAATTTGAAATAAATTTATCAACACAATCACAAGTACATTATCAATCCACAAATTGATAATCATAATGTCATCTTCTATTGCTAGTAAGGATATGACAACCTATTCCATTGAAAGGTTCAAGAATACACATTATTTCACATGGAACATTAGAATTGAAAAGTTCTTTAAAAAAAAAAGAATTATTTTCCTTGGTGGATGGGTTAGATCCCAATCTTGGAAACACATATCTTGTAGCACTTCATGCATAGTCTCTACACTATGGTAAAACATGGTTAAATATTCTCTTACATTGTGGAAATGTTCAATTTTATTTGGTTCAATCCCAAAAAACCTCAAACAAGATATGGGCAAAATTATATGAACACACAAGTTGTGCTTCCTAATTTTCTATTCGAAGAAAATTGATGACCATCCAACTTTGGAAGCCCATCCATTTACCAAATTCTTGGAGGGTTTTCAAAAGGTACTTGATGAAGCAACATCATTAGGCCTAATTATAAATGACAATCAATCTATCATTTTATTATTGGCAACCCTACCACTATCGTTTCATCTATTTATTTCCACACATGGGAATGATCCAACATCTCATTTGTGGTTGTCGTTGAACACCTTTTACAATCCACCACCTAATTAACAAATTCAATTTCCTTTTATTCAAATATGTAATCTATGTTTCTAGGTGACAATAATATCCAAATAGCCATCGATACAAGCACCATTTCAATTCAAATCCATTATGGGAAAATTGTGGACATTAAAATGTTTTACACATGTTTAGCTTGACAAATAATCTACTTTCAATGTGTCAAGGAATTCAAAATGAAGTTTCTATTAAGTTTCATCACACATTTTGTTCACTTAAACTCTTTACACCAAGAGGTGAACCAATTCGCTTACAATGTCCTAAAGTGGACTCCTTATATTTAGTAGGCATTGGACTTGATGCCACTCTTCCCGGTACAAGTGAAAACAATTATTCTTGTTTTATTGTTGGAATAAATAAAAATACACATGAAACTATCCAATGGCACCATATGTTGGCCCATCTCAATATATTTTGTACGAAGGAAATTCAAAATAAAAAACTTGCCATTATACCCATCACCAGACTTTATGGAACTTCCATTTTGTGAAGGTTATGGGCAAACACTACAAGGATTCTTACTTTCCAATGAGACACCATTTCATGCCATTCTTGATTTGATGCATTCCAACATTTGTGGACCCATGCAAACTTTTTTTCTTGGGGGTGCCAAATATTTTATTTATTTCATTGATGACTATTCAAGGTATACATATGTTTATCATTTAAAACAAAAAACAGAAGCCTTTGTTATGTTTGAAGTGTACAAGGCCTTAGTTGAAAAATAAAATGGTTAAGTTGTCAAAGCGTTACACATTTGACCATTGGGGGGAGTATATTCCCTTTCATTTAAAATTTAGTATTGTTCAAGGGATATTGCACCAATTTATAATACCATACACACCTAAACAATATGGTATTGTTAAATGGAAAGACCAAACACTTGTCGAAGTTGCATGAAAAATGTTTCATATTGCCCAATTACCCCAAGTCATTTTGGGCATAAGCTACTTCTACAACATGCTATATTCAAAACTAGATTCCCATATCTACTACAAAAAACCGTCCTTTATGAGGTTTGGAAACATCATAAATCAACATTGACCCATTTGTGTGTCTTTGGATGTCCCTACTATGTTCAAGTTTTAGAAACTTGAAAATAATGAGACAACAAATCTAAAAAGTGCATTTTCATTGGGTATGGAAACCAAGCCAACATTAAAGGTTACAAATTATATGATTGACATGCACACATATCAATTTGTAATCAAAATGTTGTATTTGACAAGGAAGTAATTTTCTTTAACCAACAATTCACACACATTGGTGTTCCAAGTAATTATTTTGGTCACATAGAGGAATTAATTTATTTGGATGACCCAAAAGTGGTCCCACCACTACTGCCACCTATAGCCACCTATAGCCCCACCCCCACAAGTGGTCCCACCATTTTAGTTACGATTCTATAACCAAAAACAAATCATGTTCGTCATGCTCAAAGTATGAGTCCAAATACACCAAATCAAACCCCAGAAAGTTCAAATTCTTCACCCAAAAAGGTACCTACCACATGCGCCTACCATACATCAAACTCCTAATGCATTTATGTTCAATCCATGGAAGGCTAGAAACCTCAACCCTTTCAAAATAATTTTGTGCATTCCTAGTTGTTTCAATTTGATGATATTATTTTCATCTTAGGCATTTGTTCAAATTTGGAGGCTCCCCAATGGTGAAAAGCTATGGACCAAGGATATGATTCCCTTGTTAACAATAACACATGAGAGTTTGTTGGCTTACCACCCAATTGCATTGCAATATCCTATAAATGGATTTTACGCAAGAAATATAATGTGAATGGTTCCATTACCCAACATAAAGCATGATTTGTTGCTCATGGTCTTTTTTAGAAGCTCAACATCAATTATGACAAGACTTTTTATCTTATCATCAAAATGATTTCTCTTCAAGTTTTGACTACATTAGCAGCCATTTACAATCTTGGAATCCATCAAATGGATGTAAAAATTGCATTTTACATGGTGTTTTAACTAAAGAAATTTATGGGAACTAGCCCCCTGTTTTTGAACAACTTGGAGTCAAACATAAAGTTTATTGATTGTTATGCACCATATATAGTTTTAAACAATCCCCTTGCATGTGGTATGAATGTTTCAATGAATATTTATTACAAGTTGGCTTTCTTAAAATAAAAATTGATCCCAATGTGTACATTAAATGTTCCACCCACATGTCATTTTGGGACTTTATGTTGATGACCCTATCTTAATTCTCAATAATATTACATTTTTAAACACTACAAAAATGGAACAACTTCAAACTTTTGACATGATAGACAATAGGGAACTTCATTATTGTCTTGGCATTCAAGTACATCAAAATAGGTCAAACATGCCTACTCATATTAATCAAGAAAAATATATCTTGGTAAAGCTCTAACAAATTGGGATGGAAAATTGTAAACCAAGTTTAACACCCATGCTAGCTAGAATAAAAATTAACTTCTAAAATGTTTTTTCCATTTGACATTGAAGTTTAAAACACGGTTTTGATTCCCTATGTTAGTGTAGTTCATTCATTCGACGACTTGCACTCACTTTGACATTGCATTTGCAATCAACAACACAACCGAATTTATTGCCAACCCTCAACCAATCCACTAGTTTGATATCAAGCGTATATTCCACTACTTGCAAGAGACCTCCAAATATGACATTCATTATTGTGTACTAACATCCTTTCCATTTGGTTGCATCATTGGTTGGTGTGATGCAAATTGGACAAGTGATGTGCAAACCCAAAAGTTCATTTCTAGATATGTTTTTATTTTTGGAGAGGGAGTTATTTCTTTGAAGTCTCAAAAGCAACAATTGATAGCTTTATCATCCACAAAGGTTGAATATATTGTTGTTGTTGTAGTTGTTAAAAAATCAACTTAGTTACATCAACTTCTTGATGACCTTGGCTACTCATAACCGCTACCTATGATGATAGTTTGTGACAATTAGTTTTGTATTGCTTTGTCCAAGGATCCAAAATTTTGTGATTGCTCCAAACACATTGAGATTCAATATCATTATTTGCGAGAGCAAGTCAAAGCGAAATCAATGTCTTTGGTTTATATTTCTACTAAGTCCATGCTTGGAGATGTCTTGACCAAGGCTCTTATTAAGCCTAAACATTGTTATTGTTATCATATGCTTGACCTTACAACCCTTTTAATTGAAGAGAGGAAATTACAAAATAAAAATAAAAATCAATCTTAGTTTTCATTAAGGGGGAATATTAGACAATGCATTAACTTCTAATGAGATTGATTAATCACATTTGAAGAGTTGTGATGGTTCACCCGAACCTACATAAAGAACTTTCTTGTATTAAAACATCACAAGAAAAACAATAATAAATGCTTAAGTTTTTCTTATCCTCTTTGTTGGCCTCCTCTTGACTTTGCATTCTCAACAACGGTTTCAAAGCCCCTAATAAAAGCTTTTTTATTCCAAGGACATGTTTCTTTCAAGTTATGCAGATCAGAGTGCACCTATGATGTTGTAGGCTATATTATGCCTTTGGCAAAAACCTCTAATCATTCTCAAAATCAAAAACCTCATGCTTGGAATTAAAATGAGTTGCACACAAATCTACAAAGCTTGAAGAAACCCCCTTGTCACAATAAAACACTTCATGCCGAAAATAAAAAACCCCTCACTTGAAATCAAAAACCTTGTGCCAGAGGCTTTGAAATTGTATGCTCCCAAAAAAATATAAGAGAGAGAAATATGTCTCATGCTAATGGAGTCTACCCTGAGCTAATAGAATGTTCCCTAAAGCAAGGGTATGGTAAATGTATGGCACTTTTGGTTTTCCATATTCATATTACATCAGAGGTCTCACTCAAGAAGGTGAAAGCTGGTTCACTGTGGCTCTGGATGGATGGAGTGTGCCAAGTGTTTTTTATTTTTTATTTTTTCAATTCTCTGGTGTAGCTGAAGTGATGATCATCCACAAGCCAATTTAGCCAAATCTGGTCGTTAACAAAATATGAAAGGAAAATTTTTAAACATTCTTTTTTTTTTTTGGGCTAAATACTAGAATCATGTATAGAAATCTAGTGAATTTCATTTTTTGATTTTTCTCAAATTTTCGGATTTTTTAAAATCATAGAATTTGTGAAAAATAAAAAATTCAAAGAATTCTCAACAGTGTGAAATTTTGCATGAAAAAGAAAAGACTGTATGATGGACAAATGTGGAAAAGTAAGATTGTTATTACCACTGGGCCTAACCAGGGGTATGGAACATCTAACCAGGGGTATGTAAACCCCGGGTGGTTTCTAATAATGGCCCCACACTGGATACCCCTGGTTTAGATCCCTTTACCCACTAGAGGCTGAAATGCAGATAGTCCTTTGCTGTCCAAGCTGAGTGTACTAAAAGCAGCCTTTTACTTCCATACATCCTCTTGAGAAGCAAAGGCGAGCAAAGAACTCATTTAAAATGTGAAAGCTGAGCATTATTGTGTACTTGAACAAGTACTCTCTATCCCTGTAATTGTGACAAAACAGATTCCAGACTTTTTTCTGTGCGACAGTTTGATCAAGATATCTGTTGGGAGACAAGACAACAAGTTTCATGATAGAACTGTCATGTCACATGTCTCTGCATATATTTTGTTTTGAAATTTGGGATCATTTGTTTTTGCATGGCCAGCCAATTGAACTCCGTAGGACACATACCTAATGTCAACATTTGCACTCAAGAGATTCTCTACTCTACAAATGGTGTAACATAGTTTTAGTCCAATAGGACCGCCTGCTATTCACAAAGAAAAAATGAAGCTTCAGTTCTATTAGTTGATTCATAAATCATTTTGGGTGTTTTCTGCTCCAAAATCCTCAATCCCAAAAACAACAATGAGCAGGAAAGACAATACAACACTCAAAAGATGTCCTCTGCAAGGAAAGAAAAGGAGACAAATCTCATGCCTTCTCTCATGCTTAATCAGCAAACCACCGTGTCATTCTTCTTTCACAAGTTGCAAGAGGCTTGTATCTGTTGTTGATGGAGTGGGCAGAATTTTTTTTAGAAGTGTGGTGTTGGCTTTTCTTAGGTGTAACTGAGATGCTTTGAAAGACAATCGAGTTATCCAGAAAGTCAGGCTGTCTTTCGGCCCTAGTTTGGTCCTCTTGGCCCTGTTTCATCCCCAATTTGAGTGTATCATCCCCAAAGTGAGCGAAATTGGGTACCATTTCATGTTACTGGATATCAGTTGAGAAGTTGTACAGTATAGTGAAGACTTAGTGTTTGGGTTTTAGTTAATTTGGATGCCACATTATGGGATGTGGTTTTGCATCCATTTCTTGTGTGGTTATTACGATTTTCACAATGCCCACTTACTCTCTCCACGGGCTTTACAATTTTCTTCCTCAGTGTTCTTGCTGCCACACCATGATATTTAGGCACTATGGAGGGCAGAGAGCTTCACATGGAATCAGGCCTGTGGTCCGCTCTTCCTCATGCAGGCCATTATTCCAGTGAAGCCCACAGGTATTGGCTTCCACCTACCACTTATTCTGATAAGGCTTGACTTAAAGAAGAATAGTAGTCAAGCAGTAGTCAAGCCGCAGGTAAGGCAAATCAAAAACTGTACAAAAAAGGTGAGAGAGTTTGAGGCAGATACATTCTTGAAGATCTGAAGATGTAAGACAGAAAGCACATGAATTGAAGCTGAGCAATAGTGTCATTATATCACAATCTTTCATTTCATTCAGTGTGACATCTTAAAAAGAAGACTCCTACTTGATGCATAGTAAGCGCTAAGTGCTGTCTTCCCTGGAAAATGATTAGAGGTCAAGGTAGATCACTTATCTATGCACACTAAAGACCTTGACCCCTCTCTTCCAAGGACCAAAATCAGCAAATACATCTTGTAACAGTTCTAAAGCACCAGCTACCTTCACGTAATATTCATCCTCTTATAGCCTGCCTTTTTACACCTTCAATATGCATATCTCTGCAAGCTTTTCAGATGTATCTAGTCTTTTCAACTTTTCTTGTACAGTTTCTGCCTCATCTATAGTCATTGGCCAACTAGGTTACAGTAAGCATTGGCTACTCACATTCCTTAGGCACCCTCTGGAGTTGTACAATACAGTGCCTGAAGACCCTGTCCTGTTTGCCACTTGAAAATCATGATAAACCCACAAAAGCAGTAGTGGTGTTTGGTTTTTACCATTCAGAGCAGCCTCCATTCATGCGTGCAGCAACTGAAACAGGCCCACCTGTGATGAAGCTGGGCTATGAAAAATTGTGTGCATCAGTTTACATCATCACTGGGCTCACAGTCTGAGAAAAGCCCACAGAGCTTACTACATGTGCAATATCAACAAGAGTAAGCAATGGCCAGAAGTTGGTGGTGGTGCTGATGTGCTCTTGTTCTTGGAATGAACCACCTGCACTCCAGACATTTACCTGTCAGCTCAATATCTGTCTTATGCACCCAGATAAGCTGTCAATGTAGAAACTGGTCCTTGCAGGGAAAGATCTGAAAATATCTGCCTCCCTTAGAGCTCCCAAGGCTTGGTTTCCTCTCTGGGGACTCTAATAGCTGGAAATTTACTGTATTTACAGGGATTCACCCAAAATTTAACATCAAAAGCATGTGGAGAGGTTACCTTGACAACTATAACAGCAATTACACTGGCAACATGCAAAAACAAAAGGAAAATAATGCATTGGTCTGTTGCCAGCTGCACATAATCCAACATCAAAATGCATCAGTAGATTACATATGCTCCAGTCAGATTGTTCCATGGGAACAAGCTTGGACAGCAGTATCCTCCTCTTGCTGCTTCCAATAATGCTCAGAGTGCAGAATCTTTAAATCTTCAAGCCTGGGCGATAATATCCTCAAACCTCCTCATTAAGTCTCACCCTACTTATTCAAATGTTTTTACTAACATGGGGACTAACCTACCCTTGTGCAGCGGGTTTTCCAGCAAGACAGTTGGGCATATATATGCCTCATTCTTCACTGTAGGATAGAAATTGGCTTCAACTCAACTTGCTACTACCATCTAGAAAGGGCAATACACCAAAGTCATAGAATCAAGCTGTGAAGATGAAATACCTGACCAATTGTGAGGATTTTTTGACTGAAATATGGATGGTATCCAGTTCATTTGTGATCCATCCCAGTTGATCTGTCTGCAATGGAAGCAAGAACAATCATGGACATTTTGTAAAGATTAAAAAACCCACCAGATCTGAGAACAGAACACCTCTACAACTCTTGAGAATTGAAGTTAGACTAGATGATTTTTGATCAGGAAAGTGTTCTGATTCTGAATCTCTTACCTGGCCTTTAAGAGTTGATGCTGTCTCTGCACCAATATTGATGGTATCTTCCACAACCTTCTTAAATACAAACTTGTGAATGTGTTTTCTCCAACATGTACTCTTTCCAAATCTGAAGGTGTTTTACGCAACTGCTCTAGCAAGAGTTCCAATATAAGTGATTGTGATATTCAGAGCAACTAATCCACCTTCGTAACAAGAAAGGTTGAGCTATTTGCACAAAGGTGTGGAGGGTTTTACATACTTTCTTTGATCTCTCAATAGTTTGGTCAGTTTCATCCATCTGCTTTCTCCCAATTTGCACCAGCTCTTGATTTGACATAGCTGCCACATGCCAAGTAACTGTAAGAAACAAAGATGGAGATTACCCATCCCACAGTGAGTGTCTGCACCCCCACAACAATAAAACAGTTCACCCACTTTGAAAAATATCAATGTGGTAGAAGAGAAAACTCCACAAAAACATGCAAGGAAAAGATGTTATGTCAGTTCCAGCCAAACCAAGACAAACACAAAAAGAATGAGTGCTGTTGTAGTTTCGAAGTATCACACACAAAATATCAGATTGTCACCCTTCATCATGAACAACAGTGACTAACCCCCCACTGGCATCATCAGCTCCAGACCTCACAGTGGGTGTAGATAAGCGTATTATAATCTGCTCAAAACTTATGGCAAACAATCAACTTGTGCACTGAGTTTCTCTCACATCTGAAAGCAAGGGGAAGACTCAGTCATGATGTTGGCCAGACCTCAAGAGGTGTTTCCAATCAAAAAAGTCAATAGCATCCTCATTCAAGGTGAAAGAAGCTTGTGAGAGTTCATTTCATTCTAACTTGGCCCCATATCTGCACGTATCTAAGCCATGGCATTAAAGGCTAAAGAATGGTCAGTGGCTGGTTGCCTACAGCACCCAGAACATTTCCTTGGTATCACTGTTGGTGACTACTTGGATGCACTATATCTGCTTTGACGATTGGAAAAGTATGAAGAGAAAACTCCACAAAAACATGTAACGTAACCAAATGATGTGCTATCAATTCCATCCAAGCCAAAATTGTGAAAAGAATGAGCGGTGCTCTCATAACCCTCTCCCATTGCCATGGTAGTACAAAGGCTGTGATCCTCTGTTACCCACAAGCTCATGATGGAATGCAGGGAATGGAGGAGGCACACATACCGCTTGGCTTCCCGCATCTTGGCAGTCAACTCATCCATGTGCTTGCTCTGCTTGCAGACATCCTTGATCTTGTCTAGCTTTTGAAACCCCGTCCTGCACAGCTCAAAAAAAAAAATCTCTTACACAGACAGAACCCATGTGTGCAAGGCAAGTAGTAGTCTTGCATTCGAACAAGATCTTGAAACATCCCAACGGAACAATAACCAGCACATTGCAATTCAGCAGTTGGAGCCCGCCCGCCTAATTGCACACAGACACAGAGAGAGAGAGAGAGAGAGAGAGAGAGAGAGAGAGAGAGAGAGAGAGAGAGGAAAGGGCAGAGTGACATACGAGAGGTTCTTGAAGCGATTTTGTACTTCTGTCTCAATGCTGGTCAGCTGCGCTGGAAGCTCGGACGCCATCGCCATTTCCCCCGAACTCCCCCGGGTCGTCGTTAAAGTTCCGACACCACAGCAGTCGCTACTGCTCCCAGACCTGGTTCAAGTATCTCCTACAAGCGCGACAAATGCCGCACTTTCGGCTTGGGGAAACGCACGAGCCACACTCAATCCACACAGCAGGTGAAGAGAAAAACCCGCAGCAACCGAAACTACTAATAACTTTTCAAAAGACAAACGTCCACAAAACTTCTTGGCTGTTCCGAGAGAGAGAGAGAGCGCGGGCACGGTCCGAGAAATGTGTGTCAGGATGTGACTCTGAAGATCAAGAGGATTCTCAATGATGCAATTCTTCTGGCTACGACAGGTCCGCACAAAGCTGCTGCTGCTTCTTCTTCCCTGTTGGACCGCGCACATGAACCGTGGTGCTGGTGGCGAACACCAGCATCTTTTTTTTTAATGCGTTTCTGACGCTGGCGCAGGAGTGGCGATCGTGCACATGCAGTAGCCAGCGTTTTGGCGTGCTGCCCTCCGCCTGCCCAGGTTTTCTCTCACCATTCTCTCACCAGCTCCCCAACCAGCATGCAATTTTTTTTTTCAGATTTTAAAAATATAAAACGATTTCAAAAATTAACGTTTCATGGGTGGTATGTACTATTTTATCAAAATAATTATTATTTTTCAAAACTTTCAAGCAACAAGATATGTTTCAAATATTTTGAGAATATTTTATTTTCTTAGTGGAATGTTGAAAATTAATCAATAGGGGATTTTTTGCACTATAGCTACAAAAATATTTGGAAAATATTGGAAATATTTGTTCTTTATTTGAATAAAATTAACCCTAAAATAATAATTGGGAGAATTGGTTCTTTTAGCGTTAATCTGAAAAATAAATTTCAATAAATTTAGAAAACTTCACTAGTGTTTTCATCTTCTTTTGAAACCAACCACCAGATTGAAAATAAAAGCACTTGACTAAATGATCCTTTAATTAAATTTTAATGCATTTTTTGGGTACAATCCTTGCTTTCATTTCTTGGCCTCTTTTATTTTAGTTTTCTTTAGTCTACTAGGGTGGATTTGAGATTAAAAAGTTGAAGTGCCATTTAAAGAATTTAGTTAAAGCGTTATTTTTTGAAATTTTTGATTTTTTAATTGATTTGGAAAATATTGGAAATCTTTGTTCTTTATTTGAATAAAATTAACCCAATTTTTTTTTGGGAGAATTGGTTCTTTTAGTTTTATCTGAAAAAATAATTTTCAAAAAGTTTAGAAAACTTCACTACCTAAAGTTTTGAAACCACCAAATTGAAAATAAAAACTCTTGTTGAAATCATCATTTAAATTTTTTAATGCATTTTTTTTCAATCCTTGCTTTCATTTTTGGACCTTTTTTCTTTTAGATTCCTCTGGTCTACTAGGATTATAATTTACCACTATAAAATGGTGGCTTATTGGAAATGAGGATTATGAAATTAATTGAAAGTTTTAAAAATAGTGGATGATTAAGAAGTTAATTTGAGGTTAAAAAAGTCTAAGCGCCATTTTTTTGGGAAGTTTTTTAAAATTTTTAATTGATTTTTTAATAAACAAGGTAAAAAAGATAAATAAATAAAAAGGAGGGAAAAGACTAGAAGGCACGGAAAGATTTGAGGGGTGGAGGAGAGGATTTCGGGTAGGATGGAGGAATCGTAGGAGGAGTAGCAAATGAGCTTCACTGGCGAAGGCGAAGTAACAAATTTCACTTTCACGGTTCACCAATGGAGAGGACTTACATCGGCAATTTGCACCATGGGTCTTGGCAAAAATGAAGGCGTATGCCTTCATGTGCATAGGTCTTCTATTACTCTTTTTTTGGTCATCTATCTATAGTAGTTGCAAAAACAATAACAACGTATTGCAAATCGGAGACTTACATTCTAGGTTAGATCCATAGTGCTAGCAGCTCTATTATTGTTGTCAGTGTAATCCACTTGTTAATGATTGTGCTACTAATGCAAGTAGCCTCGGAGGATGTGAAGAGAGAGAGAAAAAGCACAACAGAAATACGATTGTGAGCGAGCAAGAGAGGGAGGTATCTGAGATATGTACGCAATCATTACTATTGCATTTGAAAGATCGATAAGATGGCGACACAAACTTGCATTGTCATGGCATCATCATCTTCGTCTACTACAAACAATTCAAAGTAAGTGGAGATTTTCAGCCTCTCTTTTTCTTCTCACAAGTTCTTTTTTTCCTTGTGAAGAAGCAAAAGAAGGAAGGAGAATTGTAAGACGGAAAGAGTGTTAGACACACCTGATTTTTAATATTGATCCTAAATGTGTTGTAATTGCTACAATATAGATAAACATTAAAATTACTACAATGATCCTTTGCATGTTACAATGATTTATGGAAGTATGAAAAGGCATTAGATCACTATAGTTCTAAATTAAATGTAGATATTATTTTACATAGATCTTAGATAACCAACTAGATATCAACCACTCCACTTTCATCGTTATTTTTATTATATCCATCATGTGTATATATTTGCAACTTTATATTACTTGTACACAATTTTGTACAATTCTCAAATGATGTAACAATATGCATATATTTTTACATAGTATTAGAGCAATCAATTTGAAATTTTATTTATTCATTGATTAACTAGTGTATTTTTTGAATTGTGTCCTTGTCTTACTTTGAGCATGGAGCATACATTCTTTAACATGGCAAAGCTTCATAAATTAGGAGTAGCAAATTATGGTGTTTGGAAAGTAAAAATTAGAATTGTTTTCAAGTGTGAAAAGTTTTAAAAGTTAGTATGTCTAGTTGAAACATCATAGGTGGCGACTCAAGCATCTGAGGTGGTTCAAGTGGTTGCCGGAAATGTGGCAAAGATTATATAGCAATGCCTATAGAAGAAAATGCAAGAGATTTGCAAAGTTGAAAAGATAAAACAATGTTTATTATCATCATGTTTATTAAAAATTATCTAATTGCATATGTTGTGATGTTATAGGATCAAAGGAGTGTTAGAAGATCTTGAAGGATCTCTATGAATCTCAAAATGTTGCAAGAACCTTATATCTCAACAACAAACTTCATGCCTTGAAGGTTGGTGAAATAGGCTTAGTTTAAAACTTCATCAAGAATGTGAAGGAGATCGTCACCCAATTTGCAAGCATTGGAAATGTGGTCCCAAACCAAAAGATTGTGCACATTATGTTGGGAGGACTATCGAACTATTTAAAGAGTTTTGTTCAAGCTATCTGACGTGCTCCCAAGTCCCTAATTAGCCCCAAGTTGGAGCTAAATTACTCAAGTTGCGGAATTGTGGGGGACTCGAGGCACGCTTCCAGCTTTCAACACTAAAAGGGGTAGAGGGGCGTGCTGGAGTTCTGCGATGGGATTAAGACGAAGTGAGAAGTTATTCCCTTACTCGAACTTGCATCAAACCAACCAACAAGTTGGTTAGTTCACATTCTGGAGCACTCTTGGTGCTAGGACAAGCCACGGGCAACTTTGGACTCACTTGACTCACCACGGCCCGGACTTAGGGGAAGCCACCACCTTCCCCCATATAGTATTCTCTGTGCCTCTCCGCCACGCTTACATCCGAATGGCACTTTTTTCCGAGACTCCCAAAGTGGAGTCCCGAAATTATCTCAGTTCAAACTCCCAGGACTTTGAGCATTCATAACTTCTCACTCCGACCTCTGATTGGGACGAGGTCTGAAGCAAACTTCTAACTCTCCGTGTGTCTCAACTGTGTGTCTCACTCCACCTGAACACACCGGGATCGGGTTGATTCCTGACTTTTAGTGGTCGGGAGTCAAACTGCCAGTTTGACTCCCGGCCCTTCTTTCAACCATAACTTGTGTTGCAAATGTCCAAATGGCTCATGCAAGGCCATTTTGGACATCTACACTTCAAGGCCTTTCCAACAATATAAAAAACACATCAATGCAAGGTGTTTTGACCCCTACAATTGCATTTTGAGTTTTTGGGAATCCCGAAGGACTCCCAAGTCCCATTTTTGGGAATGTGAGTGATGACCTCACACTTCCCTCAAAGTGGGTTGCGACACTATCACAGCTCAAGATGAGCCTCCAAGTTTTGATAAACTTGCAAACAAATTGTTATTGCAAGAGCAATGACATGATGCCTTTAATGAGAAGGGAGTTGACAACAAAGTTTTATACATGCAAGCTAACATCAGAGCTTTTGGAGGTGGCCAAAACTAAAATCGAAATCAATGCAAGCAGACCAATGGTGAATTTTTTAACTATGGATATAAGGTGGTTGTGGTGGACGAAGCTGGGGATGTGGCGAATACCAGGGCCGACTAGGACAATGTAATAATTATGGTGAACAAGGTCACCAGTTGCATGAACCTTTGAAGGAGATTCCTAAATTCGACAAGAGCAAAATGGCTAACACCATAAAGGAGATCAAAACCAATGAAAAGATTGGTGTAGACAACAAAAACGTCTTTGAGGCAATTGTGTTAGCCTTGGACTTAAACAAAGACAATGATACCAACTGGTATCTAAATTCTAAATCTTCAACTCATGTCACATGAGATTTTAGCCATTTCAGTAAGCTCAAAACAAACATAAATCCAATTATTTTCAGGTTTATAGGTGGACATACCCATGTAATTTGTGGCAAAGGGGACATTGTCCTCTCCCACAATGGATCAATAAAGCTTGTGCATGACATTCTCTATGTGCCTAACATTACAAAGAATCTATTGTTTGTTGGTGCTATCATAGATAAAGGTTGCATGGTAATTTTTGGACAAAAAATTGTTAGGTTATTACATCCACCAAACCTTCCAAAATCATAGCAAAAGGAGTAAGAGATAATGTTAATGGCTTATACAAGATCGAAATGCCAACAAGTCATGATTCATTATATTTGCTTGAAGGAACTTCAACATCAGGTCTCTGGCATTGACAAATGGGACATATGCACTTCCAAGGGTTGCACACATTGTCTAAAGATGGTATGCATATGACACTATCAACACCCAAATCTGTGGAAACTGTCAACTTGGAAAACAACACAAAACAATATCCCAAAGCAAAGCACTCGAAGGGCTTCATCAAATAATGAATTGATACATGTTGATTTATGTAGACCCTTGTTGCACATGGTTCATTGTTTAGGTCCAAATACTTCATTGTGTTTACACTAGACTATAATAGCGAATCATACCTATTTCATGAAAACTAAGAATGAAAGTTTTGAGAAATTCAACCTTAAAAAAAGATGTGTAGAGTTTGAAACTAACATTAGGATCAATACACTTAGAAGTGGTAGAGGTGGTGAATTTTTGTCAAATGATTTTATTTTATTTTTTGAGGAGCATGGAATACAACAAGAACTTGACACAACATACACACCACACCATAATGGTGTGGTTGAGAGAAAAAATAAGACCATTTAAGATAGAACTAGAAATATGTGTGTTGAAAAAAATTATCCACCTTTCTTATGGAGTGAAATTGTTGACACATGAGCAACTTACCTCACAAATAGATTACCATCTAGGTCAAACAAAGGATTGTCTCAAAACACATGTACTTGGGCAAGCCCCCTCAGTTTAGTCACTTGAGAGTTTTTGGTTGTTTAGTCTATGTACACATCCTAAAGGAGTAGAGAAACAAATTAGAGCAAAATCAAAACGTTGTTAGTTGGATATGATGAGCATTATAAGGCTTATTGGTGTTACGAACTAGAACCCATAGTCGATGTACTGGCTATAGTCGCCAACTATCTACATAGATAGTTGACTAGATTACCAAGCAGTGGCCTTAGTCGACTATTAGTTAGTCGTAGTCGATTCAATAAAACCTCAAAATAAACGCAACTTGCGACTTGTGAGCACAACGCACTACAAACTACAATACGCACTACGCAGTCATTGTCATCAATTTATCATGGAGTCCCCTGCACCATCGGTTAGCATCTCAACTATGGCCAATGGCGGAGAGGTCGATGAGGCGCTTTGTGAATTGATCGACTCGTAGCTCATGCCGGTCAGCACTAACAAGACATTGCCGATGTGGCAATACTTCGCCATGGTCAAGGACGGGCTAATCATGCACAATAAGATCCAGTACGTTTATTGTTGTTTATTGTGTTTGAAGAAGCACCCAAGCAAGTTCCTGGATAGCTTGGTCACCATCTATAACGGCATAACCGGCAACGCTCACAAGCACATTGCTTCTACGCACCCAAGCCTACATCTGGCCCATAAACACCAATCACTCGAGCCTAAACATCTAATATCAATTTCAACTTTCGCATCCACGAGCGCCAACAACATTCACGCCTTCATCGAAAACGACAATGACATCGTCATCGAACGTGTTCATGCTCTAGTTGCATGGTTGGTCGTCAATTGCAAGGCACCATTGTCACTTGCCACTGATGTCAACCTGAATGAGGTCATCCAACCAACATCGTACCTAAAGTCAGGGTCATATTTTTCAATGACACCTGGCAAGATCGACCGCACACTCATCTCCATGTTCTCCAAGTTCATTGTGTGCATCAATGCGTTTATTGTCAAGGCACGTGCAATGTACATGTTACCTGGCTACAACAAGCTTGCCAACGAGTATGCCGGTTCCAGCTGTGGCTGGCTTGTGGTCTGCCATGATAGCTGGGACTCTGTCATCAAGGAGTCCTTTAGTGTTTCAGTGTACTAGATTGACTTATAGTCGTGGATTCGGTACAAACTAGCGCTCGGCTTGGCCGTGCCAAACGAGCACGATGCCCAAGCATGCAACAACGTGGCCATGGCCGTCCTAAAACGCTATGACATCCGCCACAGCAACATCATCATGTCGATCAACGACATGATTAACGCATCCATCGCAACTGGCCGACTAATCGTCGATGTGGACAGCACTTGCAACATGCACTTGGCGAACTTGGCCTACGACCACGCAACCGGGAAGTGGGAAGTGGAAGAGGACACTCAACAAGGAGATAATAAATTCATTTGAGGAATGCGAGGACCTGCGCATGGCCATGCGCCGAATGATTGAATAAGTCTGGAACAAAAAGGCCAAGTCACACAAAATCAACTATGAGAAGTGCAACACGCAGATCGGCTACAATGTGATCAAGGTCGATGTTGATAACAACACGTGTATCTCAAGCTACGCATGCATGTACTAGTAAGCGCTACATTGCAAGTGGACGCTGCACCAATACTTCGCTCATGAGAAGTCATTGGTGCGCAACACCTACGAGCTGTTAGACGAGCCTTGGTAGTCCGTGGCTAAAGTCAAGGCCATCATTCGATCAATCTACGCCTTGTTGTTCATGATGCAAATCGATTTGCAGCTCGTCACCAATGCGAACTGGCCTAAAGTCATCAAGATTAAGATTGTCGCCAGGCATATGACTTATTCAGTTGTCGACGTTGTGCCGTCGTCTCGTTCTAGTGAATAGTTGGATGAAGAGGACGGTGGCAGCGGTGACGGCCAATGGGATGGCAAAACACGTTGGGACCACCTCCCCAAGGTCAAGGTCAGAACCAAACAGCTGGGCGTGATCGGTAGCAAGTTGCGTGACCACATCTAGAAGGAGCTGGACTTGTATTTCCCATTCCCTAACAATCAACAGCTGGTGGCCATGGTATGCGACCCGATCATGTTGACATTGGCCCTACCGTGGCTATGTGCAGCCGAGTACAAGGATGACGTTGACAATGCCAAAAAGCTCTTCAAGTCCGCTCTCATCGACGAAGCTACGTGCTCATTCTGGCCACCCGAGCCCGACACGATGCTTAACGTGTCGCCCAACGACGATGACAACGTTGATGTACATGTTTGTGACAATGACGACATGTTCGGCATGGTCAACATCTGTTCGCCCGACCAGGACATCAAGACTGGAGCGAACCCTACTCTTGACATGGCAACGTTGAGTGATCTGGCAAACGAAGCCTTCAAGGGGTGGAATTCATTGAAGGTAAACTAATCGACATGGCTTTTGAACGACCAAAAGCTGGATGAAATCGACAAGAGCAAGGTCTACGCGAGCAACTAGATTTACATCAGCAAGGTCGTCGACATGTCACAGTGGTGGTGCAAGAACAACGTGCATCATTGCTTCACGGAGCACATCGCGGCACGACACTTCAGCGTGCCTGATTTTAACGATTTGTAGGAATGCATGTTCTTGGTTTATAAGCACATTGACAACGCGCTCCAGCAGAACCTGGGCAACGCCAAGTTTGAGATGTTGTTGATCTTGGCGTTCAACACAACATTTATCAAAGACATGGAAAGCAAAAACCTATTCATAGTTGATAACATGATTGCGTCATTAAGGTCGACAGTAGATGCAACTGAAGCAACTATGAACATCATCAAGTACTTTGATCTTAACGACGATGTCGAGGATGACAAAACGGATGAAGGCATGGAGATAGTAGCGATGCTGAAATCAACAACCCGTGACATCTAACAATAGCATGATGCGATCGGGTCTGCCATCGCTCGGAAGAGGGCTCGCAATGAGTAAATGACAATAGTCTGCAGCCGACTAATTCACAACCAGAGTAGTCGACTCTCTATTTATGGGCTGGAAGATAAATAGTCACGACTTTGACTACATGTAAATAAGGATCGACTACAAGTCCGTGCATGGGTCTCTCAACATTACCCCCCAAATAAGTAGCTGATCCAAATAATATGACTTTTTTTTTTCATTGATCCTTGAAGAGGTACCTCAAGATGCAGAACAAAGAAAGCCAATTCCAAGTTCAGTTAGGAATGAAAAGCCCATTGAACAACCCATTGAGATGGAACAATTAACTAAATACTGAAGTTGAGGTGCATGAAAACATGCCTTTTGTGAGAGCTAGATGTTAAAAGGGTAGGATGAGTACATGATTTTGGATTAACAAGGCATTTAGGATAGGGATTGATCAAGGAACTTTGTTGGTTTGAATTTTGAATTCTTGTTAGTTTTGAATCATGATGAGGATTAGGGACTACCCAAAGGGGAATTTTTAGACATAGAGTTTTGGGAAGAGTAAGAGGAGCTGTAGATATGTGGAGTATAAAACCATGAAGTCTACTTTGAGATACCACATATTTTAATTGTTGTTTTGGGATTTTTTCAACAAAACATGGGATTTTGTTGTATTTTGATTCATGTTTTCAATAATACATATAAGCATAGACTTTTGCAATGAATTCTATGTATATATTGTTGTGTGAATTTTTGCAGTGTTAGAATATGATGAAATGAATTATAGTCTTGTATCTAGAGTTTTTTTATAATGTATTTTAACGTGCAAATTCTAGTTATATGAAATAACCATGAATTTGGTGTTTTAATGAATGGTAGTGTTGAGTATGCCGCAAATTAAGGTAGGAATAGTGAATGTATGCATGTGAAATGAAAATTTGTTATTATAATAATATGAAATATTTTGCAGGAATTAAATTTCATTTCTACCATTTAGCGACCATGCTGGGGAAATTTATATTTTCTATTTTTTCTTTCAGCAATGGGAAGGTTTTCTACAAATTTTGTTGTATATTATAGATGAAAATGTTCAGACAAATAGTCTTGTGTTTTATTTTGGAATTTAAAGGGGTATGTTAAAAAGTATCAAAGGTTTAAGCGATTGATGTCGTAAGGACTATAGAAGGATCTATAGATTCTAAAGGTGAAAATTTGTGAAACAAGATGAATTGGATGGTGACCCGAAGTTTACAATGACAATTGGACTTGGAGGCAAATCAACAAGTTATTGAAAGACAAACAAAAGACAATCTTGAAAATGGAGAGGAGTATGCAATGCTTACAAAAATCCCATATTGAAATCTAATGCTAGATAGACGAATTCTAAGAACAGAAGAAAGGCCTACGGGGCACAAGTCGTTTTTACCACAAGAGGTGGTATGACATGAAGTATGGACTTGGGGTCTTCAAAAAAGGCACAATTACAGATGATGATCTCCATGGAGAGAGATGTAATCAACTATTCACCCAAATGAGTGGGTGTAGTATACTTCTCAATTGTAATCTATGGTTCAGAGTTGAAGAGATCAAGACGAAGCAAGAATTTCTGCAACACTTGATCAATCGTAGGAAATCTCAAGTCCAGAATTAGTGAATAACTGAGGAAGGGATGTTACAAGAAGTATACAACCCAAGTTTGTGTATTACTTTACATCTTTAAATTACTATGAACTAGTGGAAGACTAGGAGGTGGAAAAAAACACCAATATTGATGTGGTTGAAGAGATTAAAAAAAATTACCTATAATCATCTGATTATGCAAAGGTATAGGTGAATGTGTTGGATGAAGTACCACAATCATACTCACATCAAGAGAATCCAGAATTGGATCACACAAAGTACACTACCGAAACACGAGATCATGAATTTGTGGATTCAAAGATGGTCAAATTACTTTCAAGGGTCTATGCATTCTATGAAAAAGAAGGACATGTGATCATGGATTGTCCTTTTGTGCCTTTTCACATTAAAGTAGGTATTGTTAAACATGTGGAATTACAGAATGTGGCAGGAACATTAATGGATCAACCATAAGAACAAGAACCAATAATTCCTATAGTTTAGAACAGATTAAAAGGCATGGAGTTGGGAAGCTAATTGGGACCACAAAGTCGACATATTCTTCCATTTATTCAAACTAGGAGTAAAGAACCAGAAGTGTATTTACATCCCCATTCTGTGCCATAAAGGATACCAATGGGTAACCACATAATGGAACATCATCATTTTCGAATCAACACAACTTCACCAATTGTGTTAGAAGTGACAATTGTTGAAACTTGGAGACAACATGTTGGAGTAATAGTTACCCAATCACTTGATGTGGATATAACAACCACAAGAGTTGAGACGGTTGTTGCGCCCACCATGGATGTTGTCAGAAAGGGAGTACTAATTGGATCTACAACAAAATTGGGTAATGGATTGGGTGGAGTCTCGGCAAGAAGGAAACTGAGTGGGAGTATGGCATTATCAACAACAACTACTAGAGTTGTTGGGACATCTCAAATGATATTTACCAATTTGATAATGACTACTCATGTGAAAAGGACTATAGATCGACCACCAACGAACTCAATGGTTGTTGGAGGTTACAAAAGTGCAGATGCAATGAATCTGACAAGAGGATATTGAGAAAAATTGTTGTAATTATACCAATTCTTGATCACAAAGATGCCCATAATGTTAGGCCAAACAGGGTAGCTTTTAAGTATCCTAATTTCAAAAAAGATGTTGATTCATATGCTCATGTTACAATGTTCAATTCTATAGTAAAAGCAAATGCAGAGACTTCTAAAAAGTATATCATCAATGTGTTTAGCTATACACTACGAGATATAACATTATATTGGTGTCATAATTACATATCAGAATTCCCTAATTATTATTTTTTGGAGCTTACACAGGCATTTTGCAAACATCATTAGAAGATTTAAAATGATAAACAAATATACATGGAGTTAAAGAATATGAAGCAGGAGGAAATTGAGAGGGTGGAGGTTTTCTATGAGCAGATTTAAAAGTTGGCTCATGGTTTACAAGTACCAACCATAGATAATTTTTTGACTACTGTGTTTATAATGGGTTTGCAATTGTACCTTAGAATTACGACTCCAAGGATGAAGCGGTCAACACTATAACACAAGGAGGTGGCAATGTTTTGTGAAGAAAGCATGACTATTGCAAAAGCAAAGAGTGCACTTTCAGTACCATCGAATACAAAACAAGCAACACCTATGAAAACATAGAGTAATACAGGGAAGATTGACAAACATTGCACAAATTGTGAGATGATGAATCATAATGTGGAGACATGCAAAAAGAATAAAGAGCAAACCATGGTGCAACCACAAAAGCAGCACAACTAAATCAAAAACCATTGAAGACATCTTCATATGCATGTGACATCTATGGTTTGAATGGACATAAAATGACATATTGTGTTGAGATGCAGAAAATGTTTCATGGGAAATATGTGGTAGTAGTACAGGTTCAACCTATTGCTGAACCACAAATAGTCATTGCAAATGTGAATGTGGTGGATGTTAATGCTACCACAAGAAGTAAAGTAACTAAAGAACATGTGTTAAAGGATAAAGAGCCAAGAAAAGCAAAAAGTGTTGTTGACTAGGAGAAAGAAGATGGATTGAAGAAGTCAATGGTGGAAATAATTCAACAAATTCAGAAAACACAAACCAAGACAAAAAAGCCATCCACATCCATGGAAGGATGGAATATAACCTAGACAAGTATGCCAAATACTACTCTAGTGCAAACACACAAATTTCAAGAAATAGTGAATTCATAAGAGAAATTGATCATAGTTAAAAAGATTTTTATGGACATTGGTAAGCAAATGCTAGAAACAAGTTATATTTTGAACTTGGGACAATTGTTTTAAATAGCTCTTGAGTTAAAGAGATTTCTTTAGCAAAAGCTAAAACCAAAAAAAATTCAAAATTAAGTAGAGCAACCATAGATAAATAAGTTGGTTCTTTAATACCAAAGGTAGGGACATTTGTTGTAGCAATAAATAATCATATGGCAGTTATCCAAGTACAAATTGGGAATAATACAATAGAAGATGTGTTGCTAGATGGAGGTTCTGGAGTTAATATTATCCCAAAACAATTGAGATTAAGGTTGGGGCTTCCAAAGCCTAAACTTACACCATATAATTTGAAGATGGTAGATCAAACAACCACAAAACCCGTGGGGTTGATCAAAGATCTAAAGATATATGTTCATGGCATTCCTTACATAACTACATATATTGTATTTCAAAATAATGTGGTAGATTCTAGTTATTCCATGTTGTTGGGCAAACCATGGTTGAAGGATGTTAAAATGACACATGATTGGGGGAGTAACACTGTTACCATACAAGGGAATGGGACAATCGGAACAATTATAGTCACCAAACATTTGGGAGGTGAAGTAAGAAGACCAGAAGTGTTACTATGCTACGATTATCAAAATGGCATCATAGATGAAAAAGAAGATATCACCTTTATTATAGAATCAAAATTGTTTTCAATAGGAACAATCAGTTTATCTGAAACAATTCAATCTATGAAAACCATAGATGTGGAGATCATGGATACATATGTGAAAATTACTATTTTAGAGTAGGAATTTGAAATACATCACAAAAAAAAAAGATAACTGGTAACATATATGAACTAGAAATAACTCTAGAGGATAAGGTGTATCCAAATATGTACTACCGTCATCAACCAGGGAGTGTTGTAGTGGATGAAATTCCAACAAAAATCAAAGCACACGAATTGTAAATAATTGGATGGACGCTAATTGAAGATCAACAATTCATGAAGTTCAATCTAAAAACTGATGCAGAACCACAAATGGTGAAGATTAATGCACAATTGGAAACATGCAAGGTGTTGGAACTATAACAACTATTGAAAAAATTCAAAGATTTTTTGCATGGACATACAAATATTTGAAAGGGATTCCACTAGAGTTGGTATAGCATAGAATTGAGTTGGACATTACTATACCACTAGCACATCAGGCCATGTACAGATTATATCCAAACTATGTTACAATAGTCAAACAAGATATAGACCAATTATTAACATCAAGATTTATTCAATATGTAGAGGAGGCTATATGGTTGTCACCCATAATAATAGTACCTGAGAAAAATTGCAAACTAAGAATTTGTATAAATTTTTAAAAACTAAATGCAGCCATAAAGAAGGATCCATACCCATTACCTTTCATAGATGAAGTGTTGAACATAATAGCAGGGTATGAGGCATATATTTTTTTAGATGGATATTTAGGATATCATTAAATCTCTATAGTTCCAAAGGACATATACAAGACTACATTTGTTATGGACTATGGGGCTTTTATATGGAAGGTGATGTTGTTTGGAGTGAAAAATGAACCTCCAACATATCAAAGAGCTATAACTAAAGCATTCAAAGAATATTTGGACAACTTTATGAAAATGTTTTTGGATGATTTTATAGTGTATAATGACATGGAGAGTCATCTACAAAAGCTTGATTTATGTTTTCAAAAGTGCAAAGAATATTGCATTAATCTAAATTTGGACAAATGTGCATTTATGGTATTTTCAAAGATGATATTGGGTTTTATTATTTCCAAAGAAGAGAAACTACCAGATCCAAAGAAGATACAAGCAATAGTAAACATGCCACCACCCAAGAATCCACAATAGATTCAAGCATTCAATGGGATGGCATTGTTTTACAGATGTTTTATCAAAAACTTTGTTACTATTGTCGCACCTATCACTAAATTAACCAAAAAAACAAAGACTTTTCCTTGGACAAAAGAATGTCAAAAGGCTTGGGAATTGATCAAACACAAGTATATTGAAACATTGATATTGATATCACCAAAATGGCAAGCGGAGTTTCATGTTCATACATATGCATCTTTATTAGCTATGGGGGCCATGTTATCTCATAATGTAATAGGGAAGAGTGATCAACTAGTGATGTATGCTTATAGGCTTCTGAACAAAGTAGAACATAATTATAACACAACAAAATAAGAAGCTTTAGCAATGGTTTTTGTTTTACACAAGTTCATACATTATTTGTTGGGCAATAAGTTTTTTTTATGTAGATCATATGGCATTAGTTTATTTGGTCAACAAACCACAAGTTACACGAATAATAGCTAGATGGTTGTTATTGTTCATAGAATATGACTTCACAATAGTGTATAAACCAAGAAAAATTCATGTAGTTGCAAATGCATTATCAAAAATACTAAATATTATAGAACCCACAGGTGTGTTTGATCAAACTACATACGCAAGTTTGTTTTACACAGAGCTTGAATGGTTAAAGGATGTGAAAGAATTTTTGAAAATAGAACAAATTGAGGGCACATTATTGGTACAATAGAAGTAGAGAGTGGTTAGGAAAGCAAAACCTTTCACACTAAATAATGGTGAATTGTATAGATTGGGCCAAGACAATAGACTACACTGATGTTTGATAATTATAGAAGCACAGATGGTGATGAAAGAACTGCATGAAGGACCATCAAAAGGGCATTTTGCAACTAAAGTAACACATAAAAAGATATTGGATGTTAGATATTGGTGGCCAACTATGTATAAAGATGTGCATGATTACCACAGATCTTGTGATGCATGTCAAAGAACAGGAGGATTAGTAATTCAAAGTCTTGCAAAGCCAGTGATAAACCTTCCAAAGGAACCATTTATGAAATGGGAACTTGATTTTGTGGGGCCAATTAAGCTAGCTGGAAGATATACATGAAATAAATATATTTTTATAGTCATAGATTATGTTACCAAACGGGTGGAAGAAAGAGAGCATTGAGAACTAATATTGTAACAGTCACATCAAAATTTCTATATGAGTGCATATTAACTAGGTTTAGATGTCTGTGAACCATGGATTATAGCTCAACAATTAGTTAAGCTTTTGTTCCGTAATTTTCCTTAGTACTAATGATTTGAATGCTTATAAGCCTCCAAGTAGTGATTATTAATAGTTGAATCAGTTTTTGTGATATTTCTAGGCATATAGTACTTCTTTATTTTAGTTGATGTAGCGCTTAATCAGTTAAGCACCTAGTAAACCTTTTAAAGTACATTATCCCTTTTATGTTGTAGAGAAGGGAAAGGGGATGTAGAATTAGATATGATTTATTGATATATAGGGAATACAAGCCCATAATTAATAATAACATTCCGCCATGATAAGGTTAAGTTAGTCTGTAAAAGAATCTTCAAGCACTAATGATGTACTTGTAAGATTTTTAGGATGTAGTCTTAATACATCTTTATTTAGTTTCATTTCTATCAAACTTTTAAATAGAATCAAATCAAACTTAAGTATTAACATTTCCGCCTGAGTAGCCTCAGGTGAATTATAACTTTATAACCGACTTAAAGGATAGATCACAATTGCAAAAAATCTAGAATGCAACGAATGGTGCGAGCGAGGTACTCGGCTCGGTGCTCCATGGGAAGGGGGTTTATTGGCCTTCGTAGCCAACAATAATCGCCATCATCGGGAACCCACGTTCAACAATGGAAACGGACATCATCATCTTCACATTGACACTCTTCAAACCTGTCTGGCGCGGCTCCATGAGCAGGAACGAATTCTAAATAGATTGCTAAAACATGTGGGTTAGGAGACAATCGATGATCCCATGCCGAACGATCGACTTGAGTGCGCACCATTCGCTTGGGCGGTTCTTCTTCGCGCGATCGTTGAGAAACAATCACGTCGAGTGGTGTTTTTTCAAACTCTTCCTGTTCTACTGGTGCAACTAGAGGATTCGAAGGCATAGCGACATCATCCGCCATGACTAGTTTTCACATGCATCAACAAAAACCAAGAAAGTAGTACAAACAATGTGGTACTTGCGTTCAGAAGGGGTCGAGGCCTTTTTAATTAACAAATTAGGGTAGGCGTAAGGTGTGGGAGTGACGGCGGAACCTCATGAAAACTCGAACATCCTAGATCTAATGGATTCATCAAACCCTAATTTCGACGGCAAATCTAGAAGTATGTGGAGGTTTTTTGTGATGCAAATTTTACTTCCAATTTACTATGTACTACATAGTTAACTAGTGCATGGTAAAATAAATAGGTAGGGGATATCAAAAGAGTAAATGGTACAAGGGAATGTTAGTTCAACCATTGAATTAATCAAGTAAGAATTCAAGGACGTTACTGTTACTACCGATAAACTATCATAGTAGTTAATTACTTGAAGTAATTAGGATGAAGAAGTAGGATGTGAAGGTCAACGGACGAAAAGGATAAGGATCAAGCTCAAGAGTCCTCATCAAGATATCCAAAATAAGGGAAGGGATGAATCCTCTAATCCCATTAGTCATGAGGATTGTCATCCTATTTGATTGGAGGATGGAATATTTTTTGTGTCTCATTAGGCCCAAGAATTCTCATCTTAAACTCAATTGGATGGCAATTTATTCTCAATTCTCATTGGCTCTAGAAGGATGAGGAGGCCATTGATTGAAGCAAAGGATTTCAAAGCTTTCATTGGACAAGGGGAACAAGCTCAAGGAAGGTCATGGAGGCTTACCAAGGGAGAAGGTATGGTGTGTATGGAAAAAAGAAGAAAGAAGAAGAAGAGGTGTGAGGAAGAATTTTTAGTTCTTATGTGTGGAGAGGTGTTCATGGAAAAAGGTGTGTGCAAGAATCAAACATGGAAGGAAGTTGTGTGTAACAAGTACTTGTAACAAAGCCTCTGGATTTTTTGTTCAATTAGTTGTTCCTCCCAAATCCACCGTTGGATTTGTGTCAAAATGAAATCAGATTTAGTTTGGAAGGTGTAAAAGGTTCTCCCCAAATTTTTGCATCATCGGGTTTGCTGTCAGGGAGCTACACTGGTTGGAAGTAGAGGGTGTTATAGTGGAGTTCATGGAAGGATTTCCATGACAAAGCCTCTTGATTTTTATTTCAATTAATTGTTCTTCCCAAATCCACCATTGGATTTGTGTCAAATTTAAATCAGTCTTAGTTTGAGAGGTGTTAAAAGTTCTCCTCAAATTTCAACATCATCGGAGTTGTTGTAAGGGAGCTACACTTGTTGGAAGTAGAGGGGGTTGAATTGTCTGTTTTTTTTCCTTCAATCTAAACAAAGTGGTTTCTAGTTCAAAGCTTAACTCTTGATCAAAAAAATAAAAATAAAAATAAAAACTTATGAGATTTTGTAACATGGCTCATTTTATATTAGTTTTCCAAAATTTCAATGCATGTTATATTAAGAGGTTATATGTAGATGTTATGACAAATGGAACGGAAGGGTTCCAACCATCAAACGTGACATTGGATTGAACATCAACATACGGCTCCTTCATATTCCATCATGGTGAGTTACGATTATCTCACAATGTCTTTGTATCTTCAAATTGGACACAACGCATTAGATCTTTAGCGAATTTCATTACTTACTTTGAACCACCTTACTTGTTAGACTATAACTACGTAGTAATTCCAACTGATTTTTTTGTGAGTGCATATCTTAATGGTGAAGGTGTGCAAGAATTCCTCACAATGTCCTTTGACTATAGTCACATATCAAGGAATTCATTTCATTAATAACGCCATCAAGTATTTGACATATCATTTTTTGTTGAAACATGTGAGTTCTACAACCTATTATCCTTAGGGGAATGGGCAAGCTAAATATATTAACAAGGTATTTGGGACATTGTTGACCAAGTTAGTGAAAATAGAACAGATTGGAATGAGCATATATTCACAATGTTATTTTCATACAAAATTGCATACAAAGTAACAATAGGGTATACACCATATCAATTAGTGTATGGATTATATCCATTGATGCCCACATAGTATATACTTTTAATTACTAGTGGAAATGAAATAAACAATATTTTGATGAGAGTTTTAACTAGCAAAATTACAAAGTTGGGGAAGTTATAGGAAGCTAGAATGCAAGCCGCAAAAATTACAAGAATTTAAGAATGGAATAGAGCATTATGGAAGTAATAAAAAAATCCAAAAAAACAATTCAGTTTTGGTGATTATGTTGCGTGGTTTCCAAAGGGCAATAAGTCACACCTAGGAAAGTTTACTAGGAAATGGTTTGGACCGTGTAGAGTACAATATGTGTTGCCAAATAGCATTGTGTTATTGGTGACAATTGAGAAGTTTGAAACTAACTATGTGCTAGTTAATGTGAATAAACTCAAACCTTACAAGTACATGGAATTTGAAGTTCAGAATCAATAGCAACAAATGCTAATATATTGGGAACAGAGTGCAAGTGGAATTTAGGCGGAGAATTTTGATATGGAGGAAGAAAATGAAGATTATGAAATATAAAAACCACATATGTAGAGTACAAAAAATGAACAATAGATGGAAGATCTTGTGGTCAACACAATATTGATTTTTGATCTATAAATGACTAATAAGTCTGTGAATAATAATTGTAAAAGCGAAGGATTTGGGATGCAAAGATCTGAAGATAATCTATCAAGAATATTGGTTGAATCGATAACAATATTCACTTAGTCATCAAGGGTATTTGCACAATCATCAGATGAATTGACACAGTTAGCAAATGTGTGGTCATAGTCAACAAATGAATTAACACAATCAGCAAATGAATGGGCATAGTCAACAATAGAGTATAGGGTGAACAAAATGGAGTCAATACAACTAATAAAGGGAGATTAGTGATGTGGAATAGTCGGAAGATGAAATCTACGGTGTTCATTCATAATGATGATGTGAAGTGCTTCCATGCAACTGTACAAGAAACACATAAACTTGGAGTGATGGGCCATATTAATTTTGAGGATCATGCATTAATTAAAGACGGTAAGAAGTTTAAAAAATGAATGTGATGGACAAGAGGTTCAAGGATGAAAAAAAACAAGGTAATCATCAAAAGCAATTTACATTTGTTGCTAGAAGTTGGGCATGTTTTTGAAGTTTTGAAGTTCACAATAGCATGAGTGCAAAAAGTGCCATTGAGAAACTATAGAAAATAGCAAAGGAAAAGGAAGTGTAGTGGAGTGAACACAAACGAAGGCAAGAGGAGGAAGCGGAATTGTTGATAACAATATAAATAGAAGAGGAGTTGAAAAAAATAGAGAGAGAAGGCATGTTGAATATTTAGCCGTTGGTTGAAAGGTCATCATCGCATTCATCATCATTTTCAAAATGTGTAGAAGGGAAGGCATATAATGAGAAGATACAATTTGCACAGATGATAATTCAAGACATAAATACAATTGGAACATTTGCAGTTGAGTTTTTACACAAAAGCAGAAGACGTTAGCATGCAAAAGAGTAAACAAGACCAAGAACTACATTCATAGATCCAATGTTCATTGAAGAATCGAAGGAAGACGAAGCTGTGGAGCAACATTTTGTGGAAGCACAAACAATGCAGAAGGATGCAAGGGAGGAGAACATTATTGAGGCAGAAGAACAAATATCCACAAAAGTGCAAGTGGAAGTACAACAAGCCACAAAGGTGCAAGTGATGGCAAAAACGCAACGAAGGGCAATGGAGATGAAGAGGCATGAATCGAAAACTATAGCAAAGATAAGACATGCAATCTTGGACATAATTACACTTCTAGAAAAAGGTATTAAAATTCCAAACCCTAAGTGATTTATGTGGACATAAACGAAACAAAACTATGACAAACATGTTGAGCAAATGGAGAATTGGAAGGATATTGTTAAGGAAGAAGACTAGGCTTCTAAAGCAAGGTTAGTTACTTTGTTTCTGATGGATTAACAAGCATCGATGCCCAATGTAATGTTGGAATTTTTGAACCTATTTGTGATCAAGGGTGCATATATCTACTTTGGGCATAAGGATAAGGTGTATGTAATTAACAAACAACTAATTGTAGATGTCTTTGGAGTGTGTGTGGAAGGGTATGTAGAGGAACTAAAAGGGCAAGTCAGTAAATCACTAACAATTCAGACATTACAAAGTTGTAGACTTGCACTTGCAAATTCTTCTGTAGATCAATGGAATGCAAAGAGTCTAGGTTTGCCATATTTTGTCAGATATCCTACCATTATATCTATCATTTATTAGAAGGATAAAGTATAATATTTTAGCAACAAAAATGTTATTACATTGATGAGAGCAGAAAAGGGGCAGAAGGTAGATTGGGCACATATTATATTCAATAGTTTGTGTAATGAGCTAGATATGTGGTACAAATATGTCAAGGAAAATAAAGGGGATAAAAAAGATACCTGTTGGTTTGCATTTGTATTGGCAAAGATCTTTTAGTATATGTTTGTGCATCGAAAGGAGAATCCACAAAAACCACCAACCAAGGTTAAAAGAACTAGGGAGGAGATGCAAATAGCACTAGAAAATAAAAAGAAAGTTGTAGTAAACTTTCCAAAAAATGCTCTTAAAAGGAAGAACGAAGTTTAAGAAGGAGGAACTTCAGGCTCAGGAATGAAGAGGGAATAGGAGAGCATAGATTTTGAAGGCATTGAAAATGATGAGGAGCATAATGGAACCATCTACAATGCCAACAATGGTACATGCAACCAAATAGACTACAAAAATACCATAGATGACAACTCCACAAGAGACACAACAAAGGGAGTAGAGGCATGAGGTACCACAGATGACATCTCCATAGGAAAGATAGTTGAAGGAGCAGAGCCAGGAAGTTAAGAGGGAACATGACACAAGGTTTCCAAAGGGTGAAAAGCATTTGCATTTTGATGTAAACGTATATGAAGATTGGATGGATACCACTACAAGTCCACAACATTTGTGGCATTTGGAACAACATTTGTAATAGCAATAACAATAGACACATGAAAATATACATGCTATTAAATTACAAACAAAGATAGTGGCAACACAACTTGCTTTTGAAGAGTTTAGACCAGTAGAACTACAAGTACCACCTAGTAGACCAAAATATGTAGAGGGATTCCCATTTGAATTTGAACTAGGGAGAAGAATGGTGCAAGAGCGAGGATCATTTGCAGAAAAATCTAAAGATACTACCACATAAACAAGTACACCAAAGTCTGTGGAGGAGGTAGCTACAGAAGTAATGAAAGTAGATAAAATAATTGAATTATTTAAGACCATGGCAATTGTGAGTCTAAATATGGGGAATTTTACTATGGAAATAAACATTTTGAAGAACAGATTAGCTATAGGGGAGAAGGAGAAGGTAACATTATAGGAGGAATTGGATAAAGAAAGAGATTTCCATAAGGGATATAAGCACAATTTGGAAATTTGGAGGAAGAACAGGGCAAAGGCTAAGTAAAAGATTAAAATGCTCATTAAGAAACTACAGGATGAGAATGAGAAGCTTAAGGGTAGCACAACACAACTAAAGTCATAGGATGAAAAACTACAAGATTCAAGGTAGAAGGCTGAAATTTGGGAAACCATAGAGAGGAAGTGGACAAGGGCATTGTTTCTTCATAAGAAACAACAAGAAGCTTTGGATAGTCATGTGAAAGCATTAAGGAAAAAAAAAAAAAAAATGTTCTGACAGATTTGGAATTAATAAATTTGAAAAATGTATCTATGTTACAATCTGAGGAGCTTAAAAGAAAGACAACAAAGGCAAAAGAGAGAAGTTAATGGAGAACAAGAAGGAGTTTCAAAGAAATTTGCAGCATTTGTAAGCATAATTAGAAATGGCACGAAAATAAAGGAAGAGTCTGAATCTAACTGGTGTCAAGAAAAGACTAGAGGATTATGAATAGATGTTCCAATACTATACCTTGATGAGGACAAAGAACAAGATGAAGGATTCTGAGGTAGAATTTGAAGAATGGTGGGAGGTTGCAAAGGAATATTTTACAAAGGAATTAAAGAAGAATTTGGCTCAGCATACAACTAACAAAAAAATTATGAGGTATAAGTTGGAAGCTTATCAAAAGAATTTTCTAGATTTCATCTATGGTAATCCAACAAGTATAAAGGTATCAAGCTAGGATGAAGAGACAAAAATAGGGCCCAATAGAACAACTCAAGAAGAGGAAATGCAGACTGAGGAACCACAAGACCTCAAAAGTGGAATAGCTCAAGAGAAGGATGTATAGCTAGAGAAACCACAAGACTTTAGAAGAGGGGGTCATGAAGAAGAAAAACCACACAAAATTTAGGAACAAAAAAAGGTGGAGGCTATTCCAACAGCAGAGGAAAAGGTATCCAAGATACAACATCTAGAAATAGAATCACAGACTAAATTAGTGGGGGAGGAGCCCATTGGACAACCCATTGAGATGGAACAGTTACCTAGATACTGAAATTGAGGTGCATGAAAACATGCCTCTTGTGAGAGCTAGATGTTAAAAGGGTAGGATGAGTACATGATTTTGGATGAACAAGGCATTTAGGATAGGGATTGATCAAGGAACTTTGTTGGTTTGAATTTTTTCATTTTTGTTGGTTTTGAATCATGATGAGGATTGGGGATTACCCAAAGGGGGAGGTTCTTAAAAAGAAGGGGATTCTTCGACACAAAGTTTTGGGAAAAGTAAGAGGAGTTGTAGGTACTTGGAGTAGAAATCCATAGATTTTGCTTTGAAATACCACATATTTTAATTGTTATTTTGGGATTTTTTTCAACAAAACATAGGATTCTGATGTATTTTGATTCATGTTTTCAATAATACAAATAAGCACAGACTACTATAATGAATTCTATGTATATATTGTCATGTGAATTTTCTATTGTATCAAAATATGATGAAATGAATTGTAGTATTGTATATGGAATTTTTTACAATGTATTTTAACATGTAGATTTTGGTTATATGAAATAACCATGAATATGATGTTTTAATGAATGGTAGTGTTGAGTATGTTGAGAATTAAGGTAGGAATAATGAATGTATGCATGTGAAATGCAAATATGTTGTTATAGTAGTATGAAATATTCTGCAAGAATTAAATTTCATTTCTACCACTAGTCAATTTAGAGTTCATGATCTAACAACAAGAACACCATTTGACAAGTTGCGAAATGTTCCATTCTACTCCAAACATTACATTTACTCAACAAAACTAGATATAAAAGAACCATCTAGCTTCCCTGTAGTTATCCAACATGCGGGCTAAAGGAATGCCATGCAACAAGAATACGACTCAATCATCAAGAATTATACTTGGAAGTTGGTTGAATTACCACTTGGGCAAACACCCATAATTGCAAGATGGGTTTTTAAGGTGAAAAAGACCATTGTGGAAAATGTCGCATGCAACTGCACATGTTGCATGCAACTCCAAAATAGTTACATGTGAGATTTTTTAGTTGCATAAGACAAGTTGCAAAAAACAAAATTTCTAGTAGTGTCTAGTGAACTTGTGTACTTGCCTAGCTATGCCATCAAGAAAAAGGTTGAGTTGTTAACCTTCCTTCTAGTATTTGGCTCTTGTGAAGATGTAGTGCCTAGTCTTGGCCATGTCTTGAAGTGCTTACAAGCACCTTCAATTAAGAGTTATAGGTGTTGCCATAAATATCTTAATTCTTTATTCAATATTGGTTGGTATTTCCCAACCATTGTTCTTCCTTACTTTAGGTTAAGGATAGGTTTCCAAGCAAACTTAGTGGTAAAAAAAAACTAGTTTTCAAGCAACCTTAGTGGTCAGAAAGGACTGGTATCCAAGCAACTAGTTTAGTGGTAAGAAAGGATTGGTTCCCAAACAACCTTAATGGTTAGAAATGTCATTTGTAAAACAATCATCCTAAACTCAAAGAATAATCACAATTCTTGACAAAACTTTAAATCACCTAATATTTGCACAAATAATAAATTCTTCAAAATTTATTTTGATGTTCTTGTTCAAAACATTGTGGGAAGAAACCTTCATTCAGCCCATGCTTGCCTATCCTTTCATAACAATGTTAATTGTTACAATTTGTACAAAAAAATCTACCTATGGACATATGTATTCAATCATACATCTTAATTATGCAAAAATTATTCTCTGCTTGAGCATAAAAGATGGTTTCACACATTGTGTACAAAAAATGTGCCTAGGTTAGGAGTCGCCAAGTGTTTACTTATACCTCCTCCTAAATTCATAAAAAATATGGCTTAAAATAAATGCTCAAATCACTTATACATCATGTGCCCATCTTTGTAAGCATGTTCCATGTGTATGACTTAACACATACCTGACACATACTTGAATCAAATCTTACACTATAGAAAGTAGGTTTTAAAAGCTACTTACATTTAGAAAAGTCTATTTGAAACCTACTTTTACAATACAAAATTAAAAAGTTAATGCATAATAATGAAGAAGTATCTTATTATTTATAATTCAACTAAAAAGATTAAATGCATAACAATTTTATGATGGGTTTTGGTCCTACTTTTTGTTTAGTTGATAAGTAGACTTACAAGTACTTTTAGCTATACACTTTATCATGCTTTCACCCAATTATTTGCTTCTTCTTTTTTGCATGGTCCTTCTTTCCATCATTCACTTTCCCTAATGCTTCTACCATGTACTTAAACAATGGCTTGCTATTAGATCCATCATTAGAGTCTAACATCTCCGATTCCAATGATTCCTTTGAGATGATGGGCAATTTCTTCCGCTTCTTGCTTGGTTGTCTATCATCAATTGGCCCATGGATGACCAATTTTCTTCTTGGACTACCACCACCACTATTATGTGATGCCTTCTCCTTACCCTTGAATGCTTGTGGTGCCTTGTTAACTACATTTGATGACATTGTCTCCTTAGTTGGGGTGTGCTTGATTGCTTGGGGTGCTTCTACTACTCCTTATTTTTGGTGTTATTGGTTGCTTGGGGTGTTTTCTCCTTAATTGGGGTGCCCTTGGTTGTTAGGGGGGCCTTCTACTTAATTGGTGTCCCTTTTTTTGCTTGTGTGCTCCTCTCAATGATTCCAGTGATATTTACTTTTATTAATATCAACCTTGTAGTTGTGTTGCCCTTGCATACATCAAGGGCATTGCTTTTATTATATGTTGTTTGCCCTGCATGTGTAAGCAAAAATTACATTATCAAAACAGTGGTAAAAGTTAATTTTAATACACCAACATTTAATTGAACCTCATATTCATGAATTAACAATTTGCTTTAGAACCACAAGGAATGTCAACTTATAAATAACCATCCAAGGAAAAGAAAAATCAACCAAAAAAAAAAAGATCTGCAAATACAACATAATGTAATTTTAACATTGCACCTTGGACATTCATTGGGGCTTTGGATGGGCAATTGGGTTGTTCACTAATAGTGGAATTTGAAAATGTCAAACATATGGTCTTTTATTTTGAAACCTTTTTCTCTACACCATCATGCTCGCAACACACATGTTAATTGTTTAAGTCAAAGTTAAATGACAAAACTGATTAAATTACCTGATATGCATGTAATAGTTTGTGTCACAACCTAGCCTTGGGCTTGCGATCAAGGCAAAGGCTTACAAGGGTGCGGGTTAAAAATGAAACCCGGGAGTCACATTTCATGCTCCCAAGAGTGTAGGAGAATGTGAGGGAATGAACCTTATAGTCCCAAGTGAACTCCCACTTTGGGAGCTGGAGTCTTGATGGACTTCTGAATTTTTAGAGAGCGATTGTAGGGGTCAAAACTCATTGGATTGAAAAGTTTCTTATATCATTGAAAAGCTATTGGAACTTAGATGTCTAAAATGGGCTTGCATGATTCATTTGGGAACTTAAAACACAAGTTATGGCCAAAAGAAAGGTCGGGAGTCAAATTGGCAATTTGACTCCCGATCATTAAAAGTCGAGAATCACCTTGATCTACTTACATTCAGGCGGTGTGCCACATATCTTTGAAAAGCTCTTGACGAGGACTACAACTTTGCTTTAGATCTCACCTCAATCGAAGGTTTACACAAAAAATTATAGGCTTCCAAAGTTGCAAGAGTTTCAATTTTGGGAATGACATTTCGGTGCTAGCCCAAAGAATATTATAAGGGGGAAAGTGGTGGCTTCCCCCAAGTCCGGGCCGTGGTGAGTCTTGTGAATTTGTCTTTGTCTGTGGTTTGTCCATGCACCAAAAGTGCTCCAACTATGCATTAACCAACTTGTTGTTTGGTTTGTAGAGGTCCATGTGAATAATTAACCCACTTGTCATTCATCCTAGTCCCCATCCCGAAGCTCCAACATGCCCTTCTACCCCCTAAGTGCTACGACCTAGGGAGCGTACTTCAATTCATTATCCTTCCGTTATTTTCACCTTTAGACTCGTAGTTGAGTCTATCAAGGAGTTTGGGGGTGTGTCAGTTTGCTTCAAAAAATATTAAATGAATAATTAAAAAGTAAAGTTCATAAATATCACAATTCAAGCATACCTTGGTTTTTGGGGGGGGGGCTTGGGCAATTGGCATACTCTTCATCAATAGACCTCTCAATTGTTGCTTTAGCTAGGCTCTTGAAGGTTCTTTGGGGATTGACCAAAAAAACTTCATATTCATTTTCATCCATCTTTGTTGGTTCAATAAGAGAGGTGACCATGTTAACAAAAACAGTACACGTAGTTGTTACTGTTGGAGAGATAGGTCCTTCATGGGGTAGCCTTGGGCATTTTTCAAATTGAGGTAAAGAAAAGTCTTCTAAGATGCTTGTGGTAATTGAACATGGACAATCTTGAAATTTTATAAGCATATACAAAATATCCATTCAAGGATAAAGATGAACATGTTGGTTTGCCATCCATGGAGAAATTTTTGGAGATGGAAGAAACCCTAATGAATGAAAATGAGGATGTAATTGCATCACTTGGACTTTTGGACTTGGAGAATGGCAATAATAGGCTTTAGATAGATAAA
>Ga0209611_10000926_pt1 | contig 47664 bp, 31 predicted proteins | sample S1TSphgellanicum_3_FD_187693 | JGI IMG/M metagenome (GOLD analysis project Ga0209611, IMG submission 187693) | Host-associated microbial communities from peat moss isolated from Minnesota, USA - S1T2_Fc - Sphagnum magellanicum MG (SPAdes) (version 2) | ecosystem: Host-associated > Plants > Peat...
TATTATATTAAACTTTTAGTAATTATTTTAGTAATTATATAATTATTTTTCCTATCATTCTAATTTAGTTTTTGAGTTGAAATACTAATTTCTAGATTCGAAAATAATAATTTAGAATTCAAATATCAATTTCTAAATCAAATAAGTTTTTTGAATTTAAATAACAGTTTCCAGAATTGAAATGTAAATTTTCAGATTCAAATAACAATATTCAAATTGAAATGTCCATTTTTAGACTTAATTAATAATTTTCAGACTAGAAGTATTAATTTTGAAAATCCCAAATAATAATTTGGAATTGAAATTTCAGGTTCAAATCAAATGATTATTGAAAAGTTAAATGAAATTTTTTTGAAATTGAAATATAAATTTCCATATTCATATAAAAATATCCAAAATTAAAATGTCCAGTTTTATAATCAATTAATAACCTTCTGAATTGAAATACTAATTTTTGGATTCGAAAACATGAATTTAGAATTGAAATATCAATTTTTAGATCAAAGAAGGCTTTTTGAATTTAAATTGAAAATATCATATTCAAATCAAAAATTTGAAATTCAAATAATCTTTTAAACAATTGAAATAACAATTTTTAAATTCAAATATCAAGTTTCAAATTCTAATATTTTTAAAAAATATTAGAATTTGAATTAAATTTTCAGATTTGAATTAAAAATCCAAAGTTGAAATATTAATTTTGAGATTCATTATATGAACAATATACATACGTATGCATATATATAATTTTAGTACATACATTAAAATACACCCGTATGTCATTGTAGAATACCTTTAGGATGCGACTAATTTGGTGACTACTTCGACTAATGGGACATATCAACCTATTAATGGATGAAAATGAATGTATAATCGATCCAATCAATAGGATGAAAATTTTAATAGTTGCATCATAGTTGTGAGAATGACCAAAATAGTTGAAATTTGGTTTTGTAGTTGCAAATGTTCCCAAATCCAGTCGCAAACGACTATAAGTCGCATGTAGTCGTAAATGGAGTGGTTACATTTTGGCTGATTTCTACTAGTGTTGATCATAGTTCGACAATATTCATAAATGTTTCGATTCATCATTGGCCATCAATAACCAACATCCAGGATCTTCCGCACAATTATATTATAAGAGAAATGCCCTCTTACAATGCCTCCACGTAATTCTTACAAAATTGTGGGCACATGTTCTAGTTGTAAAACTCAACGAAACCTATTATCTTGTCCAAATCTGTATAGTACTACTTCTTGAAGCATAAATGGTTTAGCCTTTTGGGCTAAATATTGCCTTTGGGATGTTGTAAATCTTTATGGCATCATTCTCTCTAATAGGTATTCATACACACTCTATAACCACTGAGGTTGAAAGGTAAATATGTGAACATCACATGTTTGATCAGGTATTCCAATAGGTTCAATATGATTAGGTAATCTATTCAATGCATTTGTCATTAAATAGGATCTACCAGGTTTGTAAACAATTTTGAAGTCATACTCTAGAAATAATAGGAATCATTTAGCCAACATGCCAAAAACCTATGGCTTGTTAACTAAATATTTTAAAGCCATGTGATCCACAAAAATGGTAAACTTGTTGCCATTAATAGAAAATGACCATTTTGCCACTGGTCCCTGTCACTAATTTTTAATTGTAAGTGACATTTTCAACTACAATATTAATTAATGCACCTCCAAGCTCCTTGATAGACTTAACTATGAATCCAAGGTGAAAACAACGAAAGCATAAGGAGTTGGGTACGCTCCCTAGCTCGCAACACTTCGAGGGTAGAAGGGCATGCTGGAACTCTAAGATGAGGCTTAGGACAAATAACAAGCGGGTCAATTATTCACCCTAACCTGCACAAACTAAACAACAAGTTGGTCAATGCATAGTTGAAACATTTTTGGTGCATGGATGAGCCACAAGCAAACATAGACTCACAAGATTCACCACGGCCCGAATTTGGGGGAAACCACCACCTTCCCCCTTGTAGTATTCTTTGTGTTTGGCCATGGGGCCTACACCCAAATGTCATTTTGTCTCGCGATTCCCCACTTGGGAGTCCTGAAATTCTTGAAATTGGGACTCTCATGATTTTGGAGGCCCATAATTTTTTGTGCAAACCTCAAATTGAGGTGAGACATGAAGAAAAGTTGTAGCCCTTGTCGATAGCTTTTCAAGATATGCGGCACGCCATCTGCACATAAGTAACTCAGGGTGATTCCTGTCTTTTAGTGGTTGGAAATCAAATTGGCACTTTGACTCCCGACCTTTTTTTTGGCCATAAATTATGTTTTAAGTACCCAAATGGGTCATGCAAGCCCATTTTAAACATTTACATATTAAGAGCTTTCCAAAAATATAATGAACTTTTCAATCCAATGAGTTTTCACTCTTATAATCGCCTTTTGAATATTTGAAAATCCATCAGGACTATAACTCCTAAAGTGGGAGTTCACTTGGGAGTGTGAGGTTCATTCCCTCGCACTCTCCTACACTCCCGAGAGCATGAAATGTGACTCTTGAGTTTCATTCTTGGCCCACACCTTTGCAAGCCCTTACCTTGGTCACAAACCCAAGGCTAGGGTTGCAACATTAATAATCACATTGGATAAATCACATTGACAATAATCACAAACAACAACAAATTTTGGATGAAAAAAAAAGTTAATGAAATACATTTTTATCTTTTGACTAGTCATATATGTATTGTCGTTTGAAACTAAGATGTGATTTTTTTGGAGAACAATGGAAACAAGTTATGTGTTGCCATGTGTCCCAACTTTTAATAATTAAAAATATTTTATTATTTTTTTGAAATAATCTAAGATGTTTAATTTTTATGTTTGGATTGTTTAAATTATGACACGTGGAGTAATACAAATTTGCCACGTGGCATATTAATTGAATATGTCCAAATTAAATTTAAATCAATATTTAAATATGTAGGTTGAATTAAGTACATACCTACCTATATACCTACCTACCCATTTAGGCTAAACATTTATCTAGATGGGACTTATTTACCTACCTAGACAAAATACTTACTTAGGTAGGTAGGTAGGTGGGTAAAAAAATAAGTATGTAAGTTAGAGAAGTAGGTAGTTAGGTGTAAGTACATGAATATTTTTATTTTATTTTGGGTTAAATCGTTTGTATTGATTCATCCCATATGCTCATGTTTTTAAATATGAAAATGTAAGACAAAACACCTTGTTTATATAGTTTTCAAGATGAAAATGAAAACCAAAACATTTGAAAAATGTATAATTAAATAGGTAAGCGACAATTAACTCACTAACTAATTAACTAATTAATTAACTAATGAAATTATTAATTATTTAATGAATAAACTTGTTAATTAATTAACAATTAAATTAAAAACCAACTAATTATTTATGGTAATAATCATTAACATATCATGATTACTCAATTAATTATATTATTCATTAATATAAAGTATAATTTATTTTATTAGCTAAATAAATAATAAATATAATTATATATTAACTATAATGATCTATCAACCAATTTAATTAACTAGTGATTGGCTAATATTGAAATAATTAGCTAATTATTAATAACTAATTAATTTTTATATTGTAAAAAAAGAATATAATAAATAAAATATTAAGTAATTAATAATTGTTAACTATTAATTATAAATATTAAGTATTATTTTAATTTAATAATATAATTAAAACCTAGCCCAAACTAACTATTTTATTACGATTAGTCCCATTATTATTTTCACTTTTATAGTTAATAATAAATATAAATGTAAATATTTAATAATAACAATAACATTAATTCAATTATCATTATAGTTAGTTGGTAGTCAAGGTTAACTATTTTATTTTTATTATTCATATTACTACTTCACTCATTATAACTATTTATGAACTATTACAATAAATATATTATTTTTTGATAAGTATATTTTTCCTTCGAAAATAATTTCTGCATTTTTATAATAATTTATTAGATTTCCATTCTAACTAGTACAATAATTATTATAAAATAATAAAACTGAAAATAAAAATTATATATCAGTAATTGATTATAATAAATTTGTAATATAATAACTTAAAACTATATATTAATATTTCCTGGTAATTATTATAATATAGTAATACTTCATAAATGATGACTTATAATAATAGTAATATTAATTTTAATAATAATGTAATTTGTAGCTAGCCTAGGTTAGTTATTTTATTAGTATTATTGTTATTATATTATTATGTCACTTGTTAGAACTATTATGATTTATTATAATTAGATTTTTAATAAATAAAAAATTAATTTTTAATAAGTACATTAGTCATTTGAAAAGAATTTTATAATAATATAATAATATACTAGAATTTTAGTAATGATTTCAGTAATTATATAATTTTTTTCCTATCATTCTAATATCATCCTCATTATGATCATTATGTAATAAAATATTACTATATTTAAATTGTAATCAAAGGTAATTTTGAAATTTGGTTTTTTATTACATGTAATTAATATAAATACATAATATAACAACAACAACAACAATAATAATAATAAATGTCATTTGTAATAATTTTAAGAAGTATAATAAAATGGTTTAATTAAACTTAATATTATGGGCACAATACATTTAGTAAATATCTTAAATAAAATTTTAATATATTCAAAATATACACTAATTATTGTAACCATAATATCGAGGCCATTTATGCTAATAATATTATTTGAATACACATGTAATATGGTTATTCATATACATTCAAAATATGCATTTATAAATCCTAATACACTTAATTATATTCCTTAAAATTCACAAAATACACCTTTGTATATTCATAAGGTTGCAATTAAATTGATCATGTTTACAACTAATGGGATCTAAATTGTTCTTCTTGGATGAAAATCAAACTAAATGTTGTTCACATGGAAGGATGAACACCAAAATAGTCACAAACTAGTTGCAATGTAGTCACAAATATGACCAACATAAGAAATAGTTGCAAAAATGTCTAAATGTAGTTACAAATAACTAATAGTTGTAGTTGCAAATAAAGTGGTTACATTTTGGTGAAATTCTATTAATGTGCCTAACAAGTAATGCTTAAATTTGTGTAAGGCATAACCATAGTTAAAGCCTATCTTTCTATAGTAGTATAATTTCTCTCAACATAATTAAGTAGTTTTAATGAATACATAACAAGTTGATCCATTTTACCTGTTGGGTTATGGGCCAATATTGCCCCTATTGTTAATTGAGATGCATTAGTGTGAACATGAAATTCTAGTTCCTAATTAGGACTAATAAATATAGGAGCTTAAATGCACCGGTTCTTGATATCCTCCCAAGTAGTTTGACATTCAATAGTCCATTTGAACATTTTAGCTTTTCTAAATAACTTGATGATTGGTGCCATAACATAAGCAAAATTCTTCATGAAACATCTGTAAAATTAAGCCATTATGTTAAAGACTTGAATCTCCTGAGGTGTTTTGGGCACTGGCATTTTGACTAAAGCTATTATCTTTTTAGGATCAAGTGTCTCCCCTCTTTGGAGACCATAAATCCTAAAATTATTTTAGAACATATCATAAATGCACATTTTTCTAGATTCAAATTAATGCCATACTCTCTACATTTAAAAATATATTTTTTGAATTTTTCCAAATGAATGGACAAGTCATTAAAAATAATAAAATCATCTAAAAAGATCTTCATAAACACATCAATGTATTCATAGAAAGCTTTGGTGATTACCCTTTGATAGGTAGGTGGCCCATTTATGACCCCAAATGGCATTACAACCCATACAAAAGCCCCCAAATTAATAACAAGGGTAGTTTTGTATTGGTAGTTTGATGCTATGGAAATTTAATGGTATCCAGAAAAACCATTTAAAAATGTATAAACCTCATGTCCAGCTACAATGTTAATAACTTCATTAGTAAACGGTAACGACTATGGGTCCTTTTTAGTAGTTGCATTAAGTTAAGTCCACACAAATTTTGAATTTCCCATTTTTCTTAAGCATTTCAATATAGGTGATAGCCAAGTAGCCTTTTCAACAAGTTTAATAAAACTCGCAACAAGTAATTTGTCAATATTTTGTTTGACAATGGCAACATAATTAAGATTTAATCGGTATTTTACTTGATGAGCAAGTGGTATTGATGTGTCCAACTCAATCCAATGTTGAACTATGTCAGGTGGTATCCCCTTCAAATCTTTGTAAGTCCAAGCAAAAATGTCCTTGAACTCCTTTAGCAATTCAATTAGTTGATAACTAATAATAGGTTCTAGATCTACATTGATTTATACATGTTGTAGATTTTTTTCAAAACCCAAATTGATTTTGGTCAATTGTTTTTTTTCAATGACAGTCCATCCCGTAATGTGAAGGTTTTGAACTCTAATTCGAGCAAGTGTCTTGTCAATCTCCATTTCTCTTACTTTAGGTTGGAAAAATGTCTTTGGTAAATGTTGTTGAAAGTATCAAGGGGTATACCTATCTTAACAAGTCGTATAGGTACCAGTTTCATAGGTATATTAGACGAAATAGGTGGCTCAGACATAGGTTCAACAAGTTTATTAACATGTTTGACTAAATTCAAACCTACTGATGTAATCAACTTAATAGGTTGATCTAACCAAACTAATGTAAGGATAGTTATGGTTCCTATTAAAAATAGTCTTGGTTCTGTGGCAAACATCAAATCTCCCTCTTCATCAAATATTCTAGAATGAAAATCATAACAAATTAACATTTCTAAACGTTTGATAGGTGCTCCAAAGTTCTTAATAACAAGTATGGTCCTAACTGTACTGGTTCCTTGTATAATGATAGTATTGTTGTTCCAATCATGAGACATTTTAACATCCCTTTAGCTAAGGACGACCTAACAACATAAAGTAGTTGGAATCTAACACACTACTTTGAATTACAATAAAAGTCATTGTATAGGGAGTTCCATGAACAAGAATTTTAAGGTCGTTAAATTTTGCAATGGTTTGATTAGCCATATGTAGGTTATAAGGTGCAGATTTTGGTTTTGACAGACCTAATTGTACCTTCAACTTCTCCATAATAATATTAATTCCAAAACCACTATCTAGAAGCACATCTTCAATGAAGTTCTTCCCTATTTGAATTTGTATTACTGCCATTTGATGATCAATGGCAACCGATGCAACTACTGGTTCTGGTAAAGTAGGTTTTGATGACACCAAGTTAAAAATGTAACATTTGATATCAAGATTCGCCCACAACAGTTGTCCCAAGTTCAATGTATACTTAGTCTTCAAGACTTGTTTATTGATATCCTTTAGAATTTTTTCAAAAGTCTTCTCTATAGTAACATGTTTTGAAATGACAAGTTGCTAATTTGCTTCACCAGTTCAAATGCTTACAATTGGTTGAGTCATGGTTGGGTTATCAATGCATCCCAATTACTCTACAATGAACCTTCATTAATAGTAGCAAGTTGTTTTTCAACCCCATTATGTTGTAGTTGTCTAATAATTTCAATGAAAAAATCTTGTAAATGCTCCTCTTATTGCCATTCTTTAGCCCATTTGGCTTTAACCGACTCCCTCTCCTTGAACACTTGTTGTTCCAACTATTGATTACGAGTGGTAATAATAGCTATTACATTAATTGACACATTGTCGGTTATAGGTAATTTAGGTGATGTCATGGCATTAGAACTAATAGGTTTAGTTCTGAACATGTTCTGTACCTCAATTTTTTGGGGGCATTCTTCATATCTATGTTATATGCTAGAAGAAATTATACAAGGATAATGAATAAGGATTTTTCTTGATTTAACATGTTGGCTTTTAATTCCCACTACATGTTCTGTAGACTTAACTATAATGATTGGCACAACTAGTACCTTTTTTTTCTTTTCATGACAAGTTTCCATTGAATAACTGATTTTACCATAATTGGTACAGGTTAATGCTAATTTAGTTATAATTATTGGTATTACATGTTTAACTATTGTATTAACCTCTAGTGTAGTTAGTAGAGCATTATAATTCAAGCTAATATGTCAACTTTTTTCACATACTACAGCAACTTTTTTGTGCTCAATTAAAGTATTTTTCTTCATACTTGCGATTGTTAATATTAGGTAAGGTAATAAATTTGCCTTGAAAATAATGGTGAAAAAAACATATGTTGCTTTAATTTATAGATAGTTAACTAATTTCAACAAGCGTTTATAGTAAACGTCAACATGTTTGATGATTTGTGACGCACTCCCAACTCCTTAAAGGGCTCAAATGTGAGCCCAAGTAGAAAGCAGCGGAATAAGGAGGAGTTGGAACACGCTCCCTAGTTCACAACACTTTGAGGGGTAGAGGAGCGTGTTGGAGCTCCAGGATGGGACTAGGAAGAGTTGACAAGCTTTAGTCACTCACACGGGCTTGCACACAACCCACACAAAGTGGTCAGTGCAAAGTTGGAACACCCTTGGTGCTAGGACGAGTCACGGGCAACACGGACACACAAGACTCACCACGGCCTGGACTTGGGGGAAGCCACCACCTTCCCCCTTATAGTATACTTTGTGACTCTCCATGGAGTCCACATCCAAATGGCTATTTTTCCTGGGACTCCCGCGCGGGAGTCCCAAAATCGCGCCAACTAGGACTCCCAGCACTTTGGAGCCCCATAACTTTGCAAACAAACCTCCGATCGCGATGCGTTCTAAAGCAAAGTTGTAGCTCTTGTCAAAAGCTTTTCAACGCCGTGTTGCACTCCCGAATCGGACATCGGAAAGAGGTCGATTCCCGACTTTTAGTGGTCAGGAGTCAAACTGGTAGTTCGACTCCTGGCCCTTCTTTTGGCCATAACTTGTGTTTTAGATGTCCAAATGAACCAAGCGAGCTCATTTCAGACATCTATGCTCCAATAGCTTTCCAATGATATAAAGAACGCCACAATCTATTGAGGTTTGACCCCTGCAATCACTCTCTAAAGTTTCGGAAGTCCATCGGGACTCCATCTCCCAAAGTGGGAGTTGCCTTGGGAGTGTGAGTGTTCACTCCCTCACACTCCCTCACACTTTCTTGCATTCCCAGGAGTATGTGATGTGACTCCCGGGCTTCCTTTTGCCTTGACTCTCAGGTTTCCTCTTTGCTTAACTCCCGGGCTTCCTCTTGGCTTTAATTCCCGGGCTTCCTCTTGGCCCGCACCCTTGCAATCCCTTTTGCCTTGGTCGCGAGCCCAAAGCTAGGGTTGCAACAATTTGTTGTTGTATGTTTCACAATTGCATATAAACCTCTTCATCATTCTTCACCATTCTGAATCGTTTACAAAATTCTTGATCCTACTCTTCAAAATTGTAGTTTGGATGGTCTTGAACGTAATTTTCTCCCCATTTAGATATATTATCCTTGAGAGTAAAACCAAATAGGTTGATGATGTCAGCTTCCACTATTTCACCATTAGTTTCAATGGTTTTTTTAAATACTCTAATATGAACATTCAGATCAGTGTCTTTGATATAGTTTGAGTATTATAGTTTTTTGTATGGCAATTTGGTTGTTGGTTCTAAAACAGGTTACACAATAAGTGGTTGATGCCATGGTGGTATAAACATGCATGAATCTGGTGTTAACCATCCAAAAAATCCGACAAGTGGATTAAAAGGTGGCTCTTTAGGTGGATCTCTTTCGAATTAACTTCGTTTGAATGAATCTCTAGGTTGTCCTCTATCCAATGGTTAGTGATCAAAACGTGTGGGTACATGAGTTAGTAAATTGGTAGCAACATGTATAGTGGTTGGCTGATGTAGTAATAAGTTGTTGAACAGGTTATCTATCCTTGCTAATCACTAGTTGAACCACTATAGGAAATTAATTTCCAACAGAGTTTGGTATATATGTTGATGGTACATTAGGTTGTTCAGGTATTGGGTACACATTCCTAGGTACATAACCTATATAATTCTTAAAAATCAAAAAATCAAATCCTTTTGTTCTAGTTGGATATGTTGGATACAAATTAGGATCTAAAGGCACAAAAGAGGGTATGACATTATATCACATTAGGTATGTTGAAGTAGGTAGCATATTGGTTTTACCTAATACAATTGGTGTAACAAGTTATGACCAAGTTGTATAATAGTTAATAGGTATTACCATATGACCTATACTAAGATTCATGGCTTGGGTTCCTAATACAGACACATTGGGTATTACTATTATAGTGTTTGAAAAAACAGGTTGATGAATACTCATCACCTCCTCCTTAAATAATTGCATTAATCTATCATCAACAAATGGGTAGCGATTGAACAAGTGTGCCAATATATAACAATATGAGCATGTCATAGTTCTAGCACCTTGGTTTCCTCCTGAAATTGGTCTATGATGTAGTACTTGCAATCATTCACTTAGTCTAGGTATTGATCTCATTGGCTAGGTGCCTTGCGGATTAATGACTCCTTGTCGAACAACTGTGGGTGTTGTTCTAGGTTCAACAGGTTCTACATGTGGTATAGAAACTAATTGATTACACGGTCTTTGATCAACAAATGAAGATGCTCTAACCTGTTGAGTAGGTGAAATCGTTCAATCTCTGAATTAATGCGTACCAAATATGTTGGTATGTGATGGTTATTTTTGAAAACCAGCAAATGTTGTAATTGGTGTAGATGCACTAATTCTAAGTAGATTGTAACTTGGGGTTGTAGATCGCCATGGTTGTTGAACATATACGACCTCATCAAATGGTTAAACAAGTTCATGATTGTCATCATTATGAACACTCACCACCCTCGATTGGGTTATTGTTTGTGGTGTTTCTTGATGAGTGGTTGAAAGTGCGATTGGGTCTCTCTACACAACCAGTTCTCCTACATTTTGATGTTGTTCATTGACTTTTCCCTTTGTGCTACATCCATGTTTGGTGCATTCATAGGTTCAACTCCCATAGGTTGCACTTGCTGTTCATCTTGTTCTTGTGCATGTTCTTAAACAAGTCGATGTTTGACCTATTTTAGCTGCTTTCTAAGACTTCTAGTAACTACTATTGACATTTTCCAAAATCAACAAGTTTTAGGAAAACCCTTGCATTATTTTTGAACAATAGATTTTTTGTTTTAGAATGTCTGCTCCCAGTAGTCAAAAGTTTGTATAAAATTTCTTTTACAAATCGGGCATTTATCTATTTTCAAAAATTTTACACTAACTTCACCCTATTCCTAAGGTTTTCAAACTAAATCAAAATCAAAAACTTGAATGCTAAAATTTACACAAAGCAAGCAAACATATGACAAATCAGAAATTTGAAACATGATCATTTTTCAAACTTGATCTATTAAAAATACTAAATATAACCAAAAAATCTAAACATGATTGCTTTTGCATTTTGATCCATTGCGTGGTTGCCAAATGTCAACAAGGTTTTTCTATTCCCATTAAGGTTATTTTACCTTTGGATTTTTCAATGACAAGTTCTTAAAACAACAACAGGTACATACAACACACAAAATAAAACTTAAAACTACTACAAATCCTAAACTAGCATGTACACAAATTGCTCAAGTTTGAAGGAAATAGGCTGAAAGAAAAATGATCCATGTTCCATAATTGAAGAATGAAAGACATAATCATGAATGAAATCCAAAAGTCCCTGAATAGGTATGTCCTCCTAATCTTATTCTAACCATTTCAAAATACAACAATCATAACTAACCATTACAAATAGTCATTAACTAGTACCTAAACTAATAGTCAAAAACTTATAAAAAATACACCATGCCTAACTACATGTCCAACTACCAGTTTTCTCAAGTACAAGTTCTATGGATTACCTGGTGACTAACTTGTCAACCCGTTTTCTTAACCTAGTCATTACCTACCAAGTTTAGTAATTGGTTAGGTTAATACTACATGTTAGGTCAAATAATAGGTTAAGACACTTGTTAGGTTTAACAACATGTTTACACTATCAACTTATGAAGTCGCTTGTTACCAAATATGGGTAATAGTAAGCATACAAATTCTATAACACATCTTCCATCTTCACCACAAGGCCCAACTTTGAAAAAATATATGCATAGCCAAATTAGTGTGGTGGCTCATGTAATGTATAGTAATCATGAATGGTGCATTTTAGCTAGCGATAAACCATCACCCTTGTCTTCACACCTTGAAATACCTAGACGCCATTAGCTCCAAATGTAATAAACTTTACTACCATATCTTCTTGTGTCAAATACCTGTACAACACCATGGCATCAACCAAAACACAGTTCAAATGATTTAAAGTTGCCCCATTAAAAACCCATTGTAAGGATAATAACAAAGGGGTCCACTACTAGTTTTCAACCACATAAGCATGGATTAACACCCAAGATTGTTACTTGTAGGTTCTAACTTCATCACGAAAAATCAAAACAAATCTAACTATTCAAACCAAATCTTTGGTTTTGTTGACCACTAGTTACTTCATGCATGCAAGATACCATCACCCACCCAATTAAGTTAAACAAGTGCATTTTAGGAAAATTGCTAAGATCAAGGAATTGCATCAACTTGTTCATGTTTTTAGAGTTTGTCATTAATTTGCCCTTAAACACCATATGGAAACAAATAGCAAATTGGATAGACTTCTTTTTTTTATTAGTCAAAGCACCTCAAAAGTCTTAGTTTGCTATAATATCCTTCCAAATAGTTGTATATAGATGTTCATTTTTGGCATGGATAAAATATTTGTTCATGTAAAACTCCCTAGCAAGTTACAAATTCCCTTAATTGCAACAAATGCTTTCCTCCTCCCATTGTGTTTCCAAAGATTGTCCAACTTGGGAGTCAACTTTTCTTTCCCTTCAATTTTGGGGCAAATTAATAATGCACCTTCTCATCTAATCCCATTATTGGCATAGCCCATGGAAATTTTGCATTCCAAATGTCTTGGAAAATTATGGTCTTCTCATACTTTTTTTATCTTCAACAAAAACCCAAAGATGTAACTTAGAATGAAGATTAAAGAGAGAGGGAATGTTTGGAGGTTCTTGATTAGCAAATGTTCAACTAAAGGTTGTTTCATTGCCAAGGATAGATTCTTCTTGAAAGAAAAAAACAATGAAATCTAAAGTCCTTTGGAGGTAGCAGAAGAAACATATTTGCCAAAACAAGCAAGAACACAAAGATCACCTAAAATTTGAACTCAAGACTCATGAAATAGAAATCGACTCAAAGAACTTGGAAATTGAAGAAATCAACAACATTTACCTCTTCAATCTTTAGGAGAAGTTTGAGCTTTATGGACATGGTGGCTTCAACCCCAATCTCACACTACCTAATCCCCCATTGCAAAACAAATTTGACCCCTTGAACCCCCACAATTGCTGCCATGCCCAAGATCAACATTTGCCACCATGCCTAAGATTGACATGCAAATTCTAGAATCAAACATCATGTTTGGTGAAGCTTCAAAACAAACTAACATTTTGCATCCTTAAGGTCGATGGCTAAAAATACCACACAAAAAAATAAAGAAATTAATGACTTGGAAGTTGCAACAATCAAACAACAAAAATTAGAATCATCATTCATTAGCAATTGTTCAAGTGCAAGTTGTAAAACAAAAATTAAGGTTAGGGTTTAGAGAAGAAGAATGGATTTGAAACATTCAATAGTTAATCTTGACTTTGAGTCTTGAATCTAAGTTGTAGCTTGTCACCAAAAACTTCCAATTTCCAAGTCCCAACAATTCCAAATTCAAGTTCCAAAATTGAAATTGGCAATTGCATAATCTTTTTTTAAAATTAGAATTTGGAGTTTAGAGTTATTTAAACCTTAATTTGATTCTCCATTTCAAAGTTCAAAGTTCATAAGTTGTAGCTTACAAATGCAATGTGCAATGTGCCCATTGAATGTATGATTTTAATTTATTGCTTCACCAAATGTACATTGAACTTAAAACCTACCCTACTTCCTAATCATGCATAATGAATCATGATTCATAATCATTAACTTACTAGCCTTTAAGTACATACTAATATTACATATCTTTTGGCGATCACATCTACCTTTGTGAAGGTGGCTATGTTGAGAGGTTTTGCTTCACAAGCAGTGGCTACTAACAACAACAACTCAAGTGTTGTGGAAAGTTGGTGAAAATTTTGGTTAAGGCATTGGCAATTAGGAAACCCCAAATTGTGCCACCTTGATATTAATGCACTTGCAAGTTTGTCACGTGTGGCTAGAAGATTTGTAATGAAGGATAACTTCTAGGCCAAACCAACTTCTAAACATTTAACCATTTGACTAATTTTCCAAAAAAATCCTTGTTTTTTCAAGCTTAGAAATAGGAATTCCCTTTTTGAAGTTGAAATCTAGGGATATTGAACATTGGTTGTGAGGCAAAGCTTGGAATATAATAAGTTTTTCATTAAAGTCACCTTGTCATCACCCTATCTTTGGGCCTCCTTTCACCCCTATCCCCTTTTTGAATGAGGTCTACAAAGTAAGGAAAATTTGTTAAATTTGGGTATGAAATGCTGAAACTCAACATTTAATGCACAATGTTTGAGAGTAATTGTAATAGTTGTACATGTAGGAGCCATGAAAATATATGTATAGTAGGAATGGAGGCATTCAACAAAAAGGAAAGAGGGTTCAAAACAAGATGAAATTTAGTTTATGACCAAAAATGGTGCATTTAAAAATTTCACCCCCCCCATGAATACTGATGTAAATTTTTGTAGGTTTTTAAAAATCTCACTTAGTTTTGGACCAAACTCAAGGTTTTGGTGCTATGTTTTCTTGACTTTACAAAAAACTCTAATCTAAATGAAATCAATGCCAATTAAATTTATGAATGTCTTTCATTATAACCATGCATTTAAGTCATTACATGGTGGACATAATAGCATGTCCCATCACATTTTTTACATTGTGTATTTCAACATATTGGGGTGGGTAATTAATAATGTTGGGCATGTGTTACTTTTTTTAAAAACCCGCCTTCCTTAGTTCATTTTGAATTTTTTTCCCAAAGAACTTGCATAATGTTTTTTAAATTCAAATTTCCTCATACCTTTCAAGGGTATTAATTTTAATTTTAATTTTAAAAGTTGACTCTTTCACACTAGTTCTTACATTTTCACATTAGTCAAGTGCATACAATGGTTCTTTAACATAAATATATATTTAAAAATACTACATTATTAATATTATTTTTAATATAAAATATTTTATGAGCCTTAAAAAAACATTCCAATGGCCAACACAATGAACACAATTTCCACTATATAATTGTACAATAAATATGAAGAATCACATCTCATTAAGTCATCTTGTTCAAATAACCCCTCAAATTCCTTTAGTTCCTTGACTAAGTCTACCTTAGTTTTAATCAATTAAATTAAATTAGGAAAGAACTTACAACCAACCCCAATGTCATTAAGTTAATTTTTACTCACATAGATCAATTTGTTAAGGTTCTTACAAGTGATATCTATGTAAATAATAAATATAATAGCAAGGGAAATTATTCTATCAATTTCATTGAAGATTCAATGATTCCAAAAATTTGTTGATTAAAAAAACCAATAGTTGAAAGCATGGATTCATGTTGAACTTCGACCACTACAAATTAAGGCATTTAACATCCTCCATATCCAAAATTGACATTTTCAAAATGTTAATAATTTTAGTAGTAGGCTTTTTCATTAGTTCACATGGGGTTTGCTACCATTTCAAAGATATCCAAATTGTAATCTTTTTCATTTTTGTCACGAATTTTTTTTTCATTTATTGATAATGGATGGAAATGATGATACCTTAGGAACATATATTTAAAAAATGATTTCCTATCATAATTTTCAACAATGGCCACATTTTGTTCATGACCAATAAAAGAAGGGGCTATTGTAGCTTAATAACAAGTTTGCCAAGAATTATGTTATTAAAAAATATGCAAAATTTTAAATAGATAAATCTTGAATAATTATTTTTAAAGGAAAATAAAGCATCTTTTAGAATATGAATGAATATTTTAGTTATCAAAATGGAATGTTCAAAATTAAATAATTATTGGTGGACACCTATTGAACCTACTATTCAACTATAATTTAGAATGCAGGTTTTTTGTTTGGGATCTAACATAAAGGACATCACTTTATGAGTTTTTTTTTAATTATATTTTTTCAAGAATGAAAGAAAATAATTAATGATTCCATATACCTCTTTATTGATGTTCAAAACAAGTTAAATTCCCAATTCAATATCAACACATGTTCACCATCTTCCATCAATGTATTTGTAACAAATGAAATATTAAAATTTCCCTAAGTTTAAGCCTCATTAGCGGTTGCATGTAAGACATCATTCAATAGTACTAATATTCAAAATAAAAAATCCCAAATAATCTAAAAAAATGCCAATATGTGAGAAGAAACAACACACATCTATGACTTGGCACCAATCTATGTTGATACAAAAAACAATGGCCTCTTGGAATTGTAAAGATTCCTAAACATAAATGTGAAACAACATTAGGGTGAACCAAATGAGATTTCATAATCACTTTTGAAAATCCCTATCCTTTGAATTTGAATGCATATTATGTAGCTAGTGAATTGATTCAACTTTTAACTATTTCAAACGATTTATTGTTCACATATTTTCCACATTTGAGTTTACACCACCATCTAAAATTCCTTTTAAAACGTTTTTTTATTAAATATTGGTTTTGAAAAACATCAATCTTAATTTAAAATGAACTTTGCCATTTTGAAATTTTATGGAATATCATTCAATATCTTCACATATAGAATATTTCTTTACTTGATTGTTTGACTTTAAATGTGTTGTTATAAAGTTTCAAACACATTGGGAGTTAAAATTACATATTCAATTTAGATGAACTTATAGTTCATACTAAAGCCCATTTAAGATTAATCATTCATTATTTTGTTTTGTTTTTTTCATTGTTGAAAAAGTTCATATGTTAATTTCACATAAATGAATATCTTTTTGTGGTATCTTTTTAAAGTTTAAACTTCTATGCAACAAGGATTAAAAAGTTGGCATAATGAAAATCCTTTTAGTGCACTATAGTTTGCAACTACTCATGAATATTTTGCTTGCAAAGAACACATAATGTTCTTAAAATTTTAAAACATTTTACAAAAAATTGAAAGCATCACAAAATGGGGGAAAAGAAAAGCGTTGTTCAAAAATATACCTTATTTTGATTAGTTTGTTTAATTTTCATGTGTAAAGAACTAAATTGATGTAAGCTTTCATCCATTGTTATTGACCTTTTTGTGTAAATATGTTTTAGGTCATGTTATAAATTTATGCAAATCTTCCTAGGTAAACTTGATGGAAATATATGATATTGAACTTTTACAAACTTTATTACATATTGACAAGCTTTAATAAACACATATCCAAAACATGTTCCTTGAAAACTTTCCTCCATGTAACCAAAGGTTTCACAATTGACTAGTGACTTTAGAGTTGCTATCATTATGTTGAGACCAGAACCTTCATTCTTCATGTAAACAACAATCTTCTTCCTTAATTCATATAACTTTAAGAATTCCCAAAGATTATTTGGCTTGAAATTTAAAATCCCTCAAGTAATTTAATTGTAACATGGAAAACATTGGGAGAAAATCTACTCCCAAGAAATTTACATTGTCCAAGACAATAAAGTTATGTGTGCCTTAGGCATCCATAGGTTGAAGTTAACAATGGTAAAAATATAAATTGTTAAAATTTGTAGGACATATGTTTAATTTGTCTTCCTAACCATGTTTAGTAACTCTTTTTGAAAAAAATCTTTTCTTGAAGAAAATACAACACTAGGGCATAAATGCATAGTGGATTATTTTAGCTAGATATTTTCACCAAATTGAATGGGCAATTTTTTTTTGACAATAACAAGACTAAGACCTTGTAAAATTTCTTTCATTGCACATTATCCTTTTTAAAGGGATCTATTGGCCCCCAAAAATCACAAATTGCATTCCAAGTTACATCTAGCTTTTTTTTTGCAAGTTGTATTTCCATCGATGTTTCATGTTGTTCATTTTCCTTCAATTTTGGAATAGCCCATGTTTTGCATCCAAATTTTTTCAATGTTGTTATATTGTTAATTTAAAAATATGACATTAATCCTTTTTTACATTTTTTTGTTAATAAAAATGATAAAATTTATTATGTTATTATCTCATTATTTGTGCATTCCAAACATTAGTTGTTGCATTATCATTTACACAAATGGAAACCCAGGTTAAAGAATTTATGTTATGAGGTCTCCCAACATTCTTTTGTTCATGCAAATTTTTTAAGGATTAATTACAACTCTTCTTCCTTGTTTTTAGCAATCCCATTTTTGGACTCAAAATTGGGCAATGTTTCAAACCTTTCCTTCCCAATTAAAAATTCACTTTTATTCATGCATATATCTCACAAACCTCATTTGTGTACATCTATTTTTATTGTCGCTCATTTGTTCCATTTTGAGTAAGATTTGTTAACAAACCAAGGTCAAGAAACCAAACACATATGTGCTTATTCAACTTTTCAAATTATTTATTTTTAGTATTTAAATTGAACAAGAATTTAAAACAAAAGCCATTGAAAAATTCACAAACATTTACAAGCAAAGACTACTCACTCTTCTTTCCAAGATACATTTAATATAATGCAAGTGCAACTTCTTTGTTCACAAAGATGATTTGAGAATTCAAATTAATAATGCATTACAATTTCCTTTCACTACAAAGCACACAAGCTTGCAATATGCACAAGTAAGTCTTGGACAAACAAAACACAACAACGACAAATGTGTCAACCAAACAAAAGAATCACAAAAACAAACATGAAATACAAACATAGTTTCAAAACAAGTAGTTAATCATAGAATGTATATCCTAAATATGAACCCAAAAATAAATAAAAAAAGATAAAAGGATAAAACAAACTATGTACATGTCATTATGTAGTCTCTCCCCATAAAGGTAGACCCAATAAACACAAAAGGAAGTGTTTATTCTTGAATCCTATAACATTCACATAAAAAAATAAAGTAAAATCAACGTGGGTGAAAGTAAAATAATAATAATAATAATAAAATATTCATGCCCTTTTATGAAAAATTTAAGAACAAGTCAACATAAAAAATTCTCACATTAATGTTTTTTAACAAGTAGCCTTTTTAGAAACTATGTTCATCAACCGGTAGCTACTTGAACACAAGCTAGGACACTTGTACCTATGGTTATTATAGAAAATTTTGCTACAATATATGGTATGATTGTCAAAGGAGGTGGCATTTTCATTGAACATCTAGCAATTTTCTATGAAGGTAGTAATCATGGGATGAATTTGATGCCATTTTGCTAGTAAAAAATACACTTCTTTTCATGGATTGATCTAATGAAGGGGAAATGCAGAGAAGAAAAGTCACTAAGTACTATTGTTGTCATAACTTTGATATATGATGAGTTTTGAATATACCTTGTAAGGGTCTCTTTCCATTACAATGTTATATGTGATCATAGTTATACATAATGTGTTATGATCAAAGTAGCCAAACAAAAAACCAATGACATAAGGCCTTGTTTTTTATTGCAAAGACGAATATATTAAACTGGCCAAAGGTCTTAAATGCAATGGGTACAAAAGGACTACCCCTATCATCATGACATCATCTTTCCCCAACTCGTGTAACCTCCTCTCCCCTCCCACATGGAACTCCCCTTTTGTTCTCCATCCCCCCCTATAACCTTTAATCCTTCATAGGTGCCACGTCACCACCCTATATAGATTATGCCCCTATTACCTATTTTTGCATAACCGACCATCACCATCACCATCACCATCCCCCATCCCCATGCAACTTTTTTTTTCCATGCATGTTCATCCACCATGCCCACCCACTCACCCACCGATTATCATTGAATTAACCTTTTCACTTTAAAGCATTAACATTGTCCTTCATCGCTCACATGTTTTGCGCTCCATTCCACATAGTATTCACAACTCTCCATTGTTTCTCTACACGAGCATTGTCAAAGTTATCATAGTTATTATCCTTTTTATTAACTTTATCAATGCTCAATTTCATCAATCATAAATAATTATTGCAAGTGATTTGACAACATGTGATCCACTTTTAAGTACATGCATTGCTTGATTTGGAGGGCATTCCCTCTACTTTAGTTGTAGAAATTCTAAGTAATGTACTATTAGTCCTTGGTAAGCTTGATTATAGAAATTGCAAACCTAAGATCACTTGATGTGTGCTTACACATGGAGATATTTCTTTTTTTTTCATTCTTACCTCCATTTGGCTATAGGCATGATTCATGTTTCAAACTTGTGCCATCTCCCGACGCATTGTTATAACTAGACCACCTTCTTGATCATGCGTTTTTTCATTTTTCTTTCATGTGATATTACTAAATCATTTTCCATTATACTTGGCCTCTCCTTTAGATTGGGTTTTGGCAATTGAAAAGGTATACAACATTGTTTTACATTAACTATTGTAACATGTTTTTTTTTCATTGTTTCCTTTCAAAGTCTTTTTGTTGGTCATTTTTGTAATATGGCATGTTGGTGGGACTTCATTATCATTACAATTGTAGAAGTGCGTTTGGGCCATGTAATTTGACCATAACCTTGTAAAAGATCCCCCCTTACATTGTATTTCAAATTAGACATTTGATTGGTAATTTGATTGCTTGTGTTGTAATTAGTCCCACTTACCTTGGTATGTTAATATAAATTTATTGTAACAACTAACAAAATGTATTTGGGTTGCCTTTACAGATCAGTTGAACCAAATTTCAAGTAACCTATACAAGATATTTGAACCAAGTAATCATTCCATGGAACCTTAGGCTTCCCCTATAACATGCTTACAATATGTTTATGCCACTTTGTGTCAACCCTATCCTAGATGTACACTACACCAAAATGTGTTCTAGTTCACTTTGGGTTTCATTAGATTTTGAATGAATTTGGACATTTTTACTTTATGAAATTGGTTAACCCCCTAGTGAATGAAGATTAGTTGCTATGGACAATGAATTGTTTCACTATTATTTAGTGAAACAAGGTTACTTTCAAATGAAATACAAATTTACCAAGCCATTCACTTGCTAGTTAATTAACTAATCCGCACGAAAATTAATTAAAATTAAATTATTTAATATATAATATTATTGATAATTTCATGATTTGTAACCTATGATTTATTGACACGTGTCACTACCTAAAATATGTTTAAAAACCTAACCTATGTAGGTAGGCCATGTAATCAACCTAAACACTTATTCCTAAACACTTATTCTAGGGAACTAGATAGGAGGATATTCGGTTAACTTACCATTGTTAACTACACACAACACCACTTATGAAGTTTGATCCCTTGACCTTTAAAATGGTGGCAAACACCCCTACCATCAAACTACCCCACTTGTTGTGATAATATGTCACATTACACTCTATTTATCAAATATTTCATTTTAAACATTACAAAAACATAAACTTTGAAAATTCATATTTTATTGAGATTTTGTTTAAATGAAATGATTTGAATTTACTTAAAAACAAATTCAATAATGTACATAATTACATTTATTTCCTTTTGAAAATGTAAAATCATTTGAATAAAAAAAAACTTGAAAATCATTATTCAATAGCATTTCAATGATCATTCTTTTCTTTTTAAAAATTTAATAGATGAATACGATTTTTGTTAATATAATAATAATACCTATGTTAAGTTACTTTCAATTATTATATGGCTATTTTTCATTAATTTAAATTATTTCACCTTACATTATTTATAGTTATTTATGGTTATTTTTCAATTACTTTTGGCTATTTAATTTATTTCACCTTAGGCTATTTTTAGTTATTTTAAGTTACTTTTGGCTATTTTAACTTATTTCATGTTAGGCTATTATAAGTTTTTTTGGGTTATTATAAGTTATTTTTGGTTATTTTAATTTATTTCACCTTAGGCTATTTTCGGCTATTCTAAGTTTTTTGGGTTGTTTCAAATTACTTTTGGTTATTTTAGCTTATTTCACCTTAAACTAATTTTGGCTATTATAAATTTTTTGGGTTATTTTATGTTATTTTTGGGTATTGTAAATTATTTCACTTTAGGCTACTTGTAGCTATTATAAATTATTTTTGGTTATTTTAAGTTATTTCATCTTACGTTATTTTCAATTATGTGAAGCCATTATTAATTACTTTTGGTTATTGAAGGTTATTTCACCTTATGTTATTATTGGCAATTTTAAGTTATTGTAGGTTATTTCACCTTAAGTTACTTTTGTCTATTATAGATTATTCACCCTAAATTATTTTTGGTAATCCTAAGCAATTCTAACATATGGCTATTGTTTATTTTTTTATTGGGGCTATTGGTGGTTACTTTATTAATGGTTATTGATGGATATTCTATTGGTGGATATTGGTGCTTATTAATGGTTATTTTATTAATAGTTATTGCTGGCTATTATATTAATGGTTATTAATAGCTATTCTATTGGTGGATATTGGTTGTTATTCTATTAATGGCTATTGCTGGCTATTTTATTAATGGATATTAGTAGTTATTCTATTGGTGGATATTGGTTGTTCTTCTATTAATGGCTATTAGTTGTTATTTTATTAATGATTATTGGTTGTTATTTTATTAATGGCTATTAGTTGTTATTCTATTAATGGTTATTGGTGGTTATTTTATTAATGGTTATTGATGGATATTGTATTGGTGGATATTGCTGGTTACTAATGGTCATTATATTAATGGCCATTAGTGGATATTTTATTAATGGTTATTAATCGTTATTATATTAATGGTTATTGGTGGATATTGGTGGTTAATAATGTTATTATATTAGTGGTTATTTGTGCCTATTTTATTAATGACTATTGGTAGTTATTCCATTATAAGCCATTACTGGTTATTTTATTGGTGGCTATTGATGGCTATTAATGGCTATTTTATTATTGGTTATTGCTGGTTATTATATTGTAAGTTATTGTTGGTTATTATATGTTATATTACGACTACTAATGATTATTCTATTATAAATTATTGTTGGATATTCTATGTTATAATATCATAGGCTATTGGTAGTTATTATATTGTAAGGTATTTTAAATTATTTTTCATAGGTTTTTATTTTCTATTTTAAATGATTTTACCTTAGGTCATTATATTTTATTTTAGATTATTTTAAGTTATTATACTTAAGATAAAATAATTTATAATAACATAAAGTAAATGACCTTGAATAATTTAAAAATATAACTTAAAATAACATATATTAACTTTAAATCAAATAACCTAAGGTATAACTTAAGGTTAGTTGAATAATTTAATTTAGAGTAACTTAAAGCTCATAATAAATTATTTAAAATACCTTAAAGTAAAATAAGGTACAATAATTTATAATAACCTATAATAACATAAGGTATAAGTTAGAATAACTAAGATAGTTTAAAATAGTATAAGGTAAAACATAAAGTAACATATATAAAATATTTTAAAAAACATAGAAATAAACCTATTTACTATAGTAAATTATAATAGTGAATAATGTTAACTAGTAATGAAACATGATGTTTACATAATGATATTATAATGAAATAACTTTCACTAGGGTGAAATTAGTAAAATGTAATGAACTTATTTCACTTTTAAGGTCCCATAATGATTTAAGCTATTGAACTACACCTCACTTTTGTAGTAGTGGTAGCATGTGTCTTGCTAAATGAAATCTCCTCCCATGTCAATCCCATTGTTGTTCATTTCCATATCATTTTAAAAGAGCCCATCTTGCATTGTACATCACTAGTTATTTGATGTAACAATTGATTATTTGTGTTGTAGTTTTAATTTCACTTACCTTGATATGGTAATCTCAATTTCATGTAACATGTGAATTATTCTTATAAATGAAGGGGGGTAACAAGAAAGATATGATATGGAAAAAAATGCAAGTGAGGAAAGTGGTTACATGTTACAAAAACTTCAAATTATGTACATGTACATGGATCAACATAAGAAAACTTTGGAAGCAATGATGGGGTGTGTTCAATAGTGTGAGCCATACCGACACAACCATGTGTGGTAGTCTCAATTTTTAAAAGTTACATCAGGGTTATTTGAGTGGGGTAAAATTATCAAGGGCTTTTATCAACTTCATAGGGAATGATGAATGCGTTGGGTGTGTGGAGGGGTTGTTTTCTTTTATGAAGTGCGTTATTGATGAATAAGGTGTTGGGTTAGTTCTTTTCTTCAATAAAAAGCTAGTAACCATAGTTTTAGAAACTTTGTTACGTAATTACAGGTGAGAAATCTCTAAACAGTTAGGGGTAGAAGTAGACACCAGAATTTGCGGTGTTCAGCACAACATTGGTTTTGTTCTAGTATTTAGTGAGTAGTAAGGATGTTATAAATTCTTGAAGCAGTTGAAGGGATGTTAATAAAAAGTCTAATAGAGTTAGAACATTCTTCAAACCGTTGAACATAGGGTTAACTCGTGACAACTCAATGATTAAATAGATAGTATAATAGTGTGCTAATGGCAACAGAAGTCTCATAATAACTAAAACATTTATTTAATTTGTGAATGAGTTCAGCAAGGAGTTACAAGTACATGTGAAATCTTGGGCTATGCCATAGTGATAATTCATAACTGTAAGAAATCTGGGTACCATCAAACAGTGCAAACTAGGTAGTCCGCCTGCTATTAGGAAGCAGTCGACGAATCGGACCGTGCAACCAACAATAGTGTCCAATGCCAGAAATTGAAGACCATTCGAAAATAGAAGTATATTTAGTTTCGTAACAATCTTCACAAACGGTTTTAGGTTCGTCACCAAAAGCAGGGTCGACTTGCAACAAAATCACCAAGGTGCGAGAGTTTAGAGAAATATGATAGTACCAGGCTCAAGGGGGTTCAACTTCAAGACGAGCACGCACCTCTCAAAGTTCGAGTTCTTCATCACGAAGATGATGTGTTAAGGTAAGATCTAAAGATGATTTCGGAGGCGGTTCTTCATTCGCTTGTGCGGCTTGTGGCCCGTAAGATGTGACCATGCGCGATGCCATAATTTCAAGGAGAGGAAAAAGGTCAGATTTTCAATCAAAATCAAATCGACAATGAACGTGTGAAGGACTTATTACATTGAGGTGTGCAGTTATAATTTATAGATCGAAGAAAAAGAAAGAAAGGTGTGAGTAATGACTTAAAACCATGGTAAAGTAAAACTGTAAGGTCAAAGGAAAAAATTGAAGGTTTAAGTAAAGTTTGTTGGGGGGAAAATGGAAATAAGTGAAAAGGTGTTTTTCCTTCACCTTCCATTGGCCACCAAGCTTGGAACATTCCATTGGCCACCAAACATGGAACCTTCCATTGGCCACCAAACTTTGGATCTACCTTCACCTCCCTTCGCCTTCTCTTTAAAAGGCGGATTCGGATCATTGAGAACTCTCTCTTTTCCCCAAGACATAATTTTCATTCAATTTTGAATACTTGTTCCCACAAGCTTTTTGAAGAAGAAAATAATGATTAGTCTTGGTAGAGGGGAGAATGAAGGATAGTATAATGAAAATCTTGTAATAGTTTTGAAGGAATGGGGGTGGGTAGTGATAGTGTTGGGAGGTTTGAACTTTAGAGAAATCTCACAAACCCTCTCGGGTTTCATAACATAACTTCTTATTGGTTTAATTACAGAGCTTGGGATTTGGTAAAAAGTTGCGCCTTGTAGTTAGCTTTCTAATGAACTAAGGCAAGCCGGATTTGAATAACATATGTGTTAGAAACAATATTTCAAGTGACTGGTGGTTTGCAACCAAGTTGAATTATCACCTTTGTAAAACCCTCTCGGGTTTTGTAGCATAACTTCTTGCTGGTTTAACTACAGAACTTAGGATTTGGTAACAAAATGCGCCTTGTTGTTAGCTTTCTAATGAGTTATGGCAAGCCAGATTTCAATAACATATATGTTAGAAACAATATTTTAAATGATTAGTGGTCTGTAACTATGTTGCACATGGTGTTGAGTCCTTAAACATTGGTTTAAATGAATGACAATTTGACATAAAGTCCTAGAATGTGTAGTGTGTGAACTTGAAAAAAAATATCTATTAATCTAATCGTAAATGATGCATATGAGGTAGGCTACTTAATTTCAACTACAAACACAATCTAACATCTAGAATTACACTTGCATTTTTCCTTCACCAGTAGCATTTGTGCTTTCAAGCATAGTCACCTTGTAGAACCAGGAGTAGAGGGACGGAAAGTCACCTCACAAGTAGCAATCACTAGGTCCTTTTAACTACAAAGACATTTATTGGTGAAATGAATAATTTGTGTAACCCCACAATATGGACTAAATGGGACATGCATCCAAAAGAAGGTTTATGTGGCAGATATTCCATGGGATAAAGTCCATGATTTCCTAGTTGGGGAAGAAATTAAAAGTGATGTTCAATGCAAATCCATCCAAAAAAACAACTGGGTCAATAATTATTTGAAAAATCCATTATGGAATAGTTATCCTACAGACATGCGGTAAATGAACTCATACTTAGTTGTCCATAACATGTCATTTATAAGTCAAAACATTAATTGATCATCTCATTTGAAGAGTAGCCAACCATTGCCTATTGTGTGACCCTTTAGATAATCATCTTATTAGGTTATTTTGGGTAGCTCTATGTAATGGGTGCATTAATGGACTTTAGTAACCCTCCTGAGAACACATATAATTTAAGAAACCTTACAAACCATGGCATGGGGTCAAACTTATGTAACCTCATCATGTTACACATCATCACACAAGCTTGTGGCTTCCTCTTGGTTATGTGCCCATGGAAAATGGGGAGCAAGACAATGGAGTGCATGAATTGAAGTGTTCACATGTGGTACAATGGTGTGAACCCCATTTTCTTTCTTCAACATCTTCATGTACCTTATTGGTTCATGCCACTAATTGGTTCTTACAACTGGAATAACCAAGTGTAACATGAATGCAATGATAAGGTTCCAAAATAGGAGTAACAAAAAAGAGGATGGAAACAAAACAATTATGGACGTAACTAGAAATAAAAACATTACAAAAGTTAAGAGATATGTTATTTGCTTGAAATAATGTGTTTCCTAGAATGATGACTTAAATTATATCAATATGACCAAAATTTTGTAATAGAAAACTATCAATTATGTTATGGAGTTTTAATATTTTGGGTGTGTTACAAAAGCCTTGTAACATGGGAAACAATAAGAACCAATTAGTGGCATGAATTACTAGTAAGTTATGATTACATGTTACAAGAAGATTGACCAAGTGTAACATGAATGCAATGATAAGGTTCCAAAATAAGAAAAACAAAAAAGAGAATGGAAACAAAACAATAATGGACAGAATGGAAATGAAGATATCATAGAAGCTAAAAGTTATGTTATTTGCTTAGAATAATGTATTTTCAAGAATGATGACCTAAACCAAATCAATATGAATAAAATTTTCTAACATAAAACTATCAATTATGTTATGGAGTTTTAGTATTTTGAGCATGTTACAAAAGCCTTGTAACTTAAGAAACATCATGAACCAATTAGTGGCATGAATGAGTAAGGTATGATTAACGTGTTACAAGAAGACTAACCAAGTGTAACATGAATGTAATGATAAGGTTCCAAAATAGGAAAAGCAAAAAAAAGGATGGAAACAAAAAACTAATTTGGACAAAATTGGAAATGAGGAGGTTATAGAAGCTAAAAGTTATGTTATTTTCTTGGAATAATGTATTTCCAAGAATGATGACTTAAACTAAATCAATATGACACAAAAATTCTAGAATAGAAAAGTATTAATTATGTTATGTGCCTGAAACATAAATTAGATTAATCCAACATAAATAACTATACATTATGATGACATAAACTCAAATAACATGAAGCAAAGAAATTTTTACCAACAAATGTGCTACAACATGTCAACAATAAGTAAATTAAATGTAGTTGTGTGATTCTTACTTGATCTTTCATAGTCCATTAGCCAATTGATGTTGAAAAGACATTATTAAGCCATTTGGTCCAACCTCTTTCAGGGAAAGCCCAATAATTTTCTACTTGTTTGTTGAAATCATTAATAGAACTATTCAACCAATCATATTTCCTCAACATATATGGGACCAAGCAAAACAACCATGGTAGAAGTTTGAAAGGAAAAGGTAATGGGGCTCTGAAAAAAATGTACAACATGTTCATGGGCTTCTACCTTCATTTATTTGAAATACTAATTACATGCAACTTCAAATTCCTCAACACTCTTTAGCTCCCCTAATTGAATTTTTTGCACTTGGGGATGAATTGGATTTGTAAGCAATGGTTGAAGAGGTTTTGTACCCTTTATCATTTGAGTTGAGGGCTTTGGAGTAGTCCTAGGCCTTTATTAAAATGTGACCTTGTAACAATATCAATTGTAAAAAATATTGTTGGTACCTTGCTAATGGAAATTTGTTCAGCTTGTGAAACATAAACATGAAGCCCTATGGATGCTGAAAAAGTATAAGTTGTATACTTTGTGTACATTGATTTTATCCAATCATCCTCATCTAATTGTTGGATTGAAGCTAATTTTGAATTAAAAAATGTTGTGTAAATTCTAAAGTTTTTTACTTGTGTTTAGGATAACCAAAGGATGCCATCAAGATTTTAGCTTACTATGTACTATAATACTTGTTATACATCACCTTTTTTGAACAAAAGTGGTTCAACCTTAGTGTGCTTCCACCCTAAGGTGGTTCTTAATTTAGTACCACCCAAGGATGCTTTCACCATCTACAAATTACCATATGAAGGTACATGGGAATGGTTCCAACACAAGTAATCAATTGTTACATCATATAATTAATGAAGTACAATGTAAAAGGGGATCTTTTAAAAACAAAATAAACAACAATTTGGGAATGACATGTAAGAGGAAATTTCATTATGCAAAACACACATAGTTAGGATAGGGTTGACACAAAGAGGCATTTAAATAGTTTGTAATCATGTTATAAGGGAAACATAATGATATATGCAATGAATACCTTGTTACAATGTCTTGTAGGTGGGTGAATGCACGGTATAGTGGCTTAATAATGACAAAAAATACACTCCTTACAAGTCCATACAAGATTCTTTAAAATGATTCAAATGGACATGGTTGTTACTTTAAAAATTATTATTATTTTAATCTTTGAATAACACATGTTCAATCACTTACAAACTTTCCCAAATCTATGCGAAAACTTGTATTTAATGTAATTGATGTCATTTTTTGATTTGGAAGTTCTAAAAGGAGAACCCACAAAGTCTAAAGCAATAATGTCCCATCTAAAACTTTCAAAAAATATGTTTTTGGGACAAAAAAATTGAGAAACAAACAAAAATTGTAACTCATATAGATTTATGAAAATATGGCCAAATTTTAACCATTCAAAAGTAGTTAATTATTAAATGGTTAACGTTTTCAAAAAAACGATTCCTCATATGAATTTATCATCTTGTATTACATTATATATTGAATCCCAATAATAAATTTGAAATGTGAATCAATATAAAATTTTCCATTTTGTGATGTTATAATCAAAAGACTAGTCCATATTTTTCGACTTCAAAAGTCTATTACTATTAACAAATGATTTTTTTATTGATAAAGAACCACATAGTTCTTTTCATAATGAAGTTATTAATCTAGGTCCAAGTCCCAATTATTAGATCTAAAGATATATTATCACCAAATGCATTTGAATAAATGGTAGTTCGGGGAAAAACATCATTTCGTCACAAAAGTGAGTCACTGTAACTTGCATCTACTTAGGTTGCAGAATTTGGTTCAATTAATTTGTAAGGGCAACACAAATACCTTTTGTCAAATGTCACATGAAATTGACATTATCATTCAAGGTAAGTGGGATAGGTTATAATAAGAGTAATCATGTTACATGTAAAATATCTAGAATTGAAGTACAATGCAAGAGGGGATCTTTTAAAAGGGCATGGAAATGAACAACAATAGGATCGACATGAAAGGAGATTTCATTCTAAAAGACACATGTTACAACTAAAATAAGGTTGACACAAAAAAACATTTAAACATTTTATAAGCATGTTACAGGGTAAATAATATTATAATCTCTTGTAGGTTGCAAAATTTGGTTCAATTGATTCTACAATGGTAACCCAAATACCTTTTGTCACATGCCAAATGAAATTGAGATTATCATTACAAAGTAAGTGGGACTTGTTACAACACGAACAATCATGTTACATGTCAAATATTTAATTGAAGTACAATTCAAGAGTGGATTTTTTAAAAGGGCATGGAAATGAACAACAATGGGATTGACATGGGAGGAAATTTCATTTTGTAAGACATAGGTTATAACTAGGATAGGGTTGACACAAAGCAACACAAACAATTTGTACGCATGTTACAAGGGAAGCTTAAGGCTCCATGGAATGAATACCTTGTTCAAATGTTTTGTAGGTTGCAAAATCTGGTTCAATTAATCTACAAGGGCAACACAAATACCTTTTGTTAGTTCTCACATGAAATTGAGATTACCATTATAAGGTAAATGGGATAGGTTACAAAAAGAACAATCATGATAAAAGTTTAATGTCAAATGTCTAATTTGAAGCACAATGGAAGAGGGGATTTTTCGAAAGGGCATGGAAATGAACACCACATTGGGATTGACATGGGAGGAGATTTCATTCTGCATGACACATGTTAAAGCTATGATAGGGTTGACATAAAACAACATAAACAATTGGTAGGCATCTTATAAGGAAAGCTTAAAGCTCTATGGATATGCAAGGGCAACCCAAATACATTTTGTTAGTTGCTACAACAAATTCAAATTAACATACCAAGGTAAGTGAGATTAGTTACGACACAAGCAATCAAGTTACATGTCAAATATCTAATTTGAAATACAATGCAAGGGGGTTTCTTTTACAAGGTTATGGTCAAGTTACATGACCCGAACACACCTATACGGTTGTAATGATAATGAAATCCCACCAATGTGCCATGTTACAAGAATGATCAACAAAAAGACTTTGAAAGGAAATAATAAGAAAAAAACATGTTATAGTAGATAATGCATAACAATGGTGTGTACCTCTTCAATTGCAAGGACTCGATTTAGAGTAGAGGTTGAATATAATGGAAAACGATTTAGTAATATTGCATGAGACAAATATGAAAAAATGCATGATTAAGAAGGTGGTCCAGCTATAACAATGCCTTTGGTGATGGCACAAGTCCAAAACATGAATCATGCGTGTAGTCAAATGAAGGTAAGAATGAAAAAAAAGAAATATTTCCATGTGTAAAGCATACATCAAACATGAGATTAGCTTGGCAACTTTGGAATTTGAAGGTGAAAAGTGATATTAGGTTTGTAATTTTTACAACCAAGCTTACTAAGGATTAATAGTCTTGCAATGTTTGTAATTATAGTAGAGGGAATGCCTTCGAAATTGGGCAATGCACATACTTGAAGGTGGATCTTATGTTGTAAAAGCACCCACAACAATTATTTTTGATTGATGAAATTGAACATTGACAAAGTTAGCAAGAAAAAGGATAATAGTTGCGAGTCGATTCAATAGAAGAAAGATAATGGTTGCGACAAGCTCCAACAATGTGTGTGTAGAGAAACAATGGAGAGTTGTGAAGATTGTGTAGAATGGAACAGTAAACATGTGTGTGATAGAGGATGACATTGATGCCCTAAAGCGAAAATGTTGATATTGATGGGCAGGCAAGCAGGTATGGTGGATGGGCATGCATGGAAAAAAGTCGCATGGGGATGGGGGATGTTGATGGTGGGTTAAGCTAGGTAATAGGGGCGTAACCTATATAAGGTGGTGATGTGGCACCTACAAGGGGTTGAAGGTTACGATGGGGGGAGAACGGAGAACAGAAGGGGAGTTGTGCGGGGGAGGGAAGGGGAGGTTATGCGGGTCGGGGAAAGATGATGTAGTGATGACGGGGGTAGTCGTCTTGTAGCCATTTGCATTCAAGAAAAGACCCTTGGCCAGTTTAATGTTTTCCCTGCAAGGACAATCACTTTTCGTTGGAGAGCTGTAAGTACTTTGGAAATATGCAATTACTCATGTAAGGAACTCTGGGAACACACGATGTCATTGTATGGTGGGTCACAAATTGACTCAGAGCCCTCACACCTCCTGCAGCAAGTCAATGCTTGACCAGTAGAGCTGTGAGCTGACCCAGAGCACAGCACAGGTAGTTGAAAAAAAAAAAAAACGGAAAGCTGCTGTGATCAGAGAATCCTAATTGAAACACGTCCTTAGACTGCCACCCCCACTGCATAGACGAGAATGGCATCGGGAATAATAGTAGCGGAAAGAAAGGTTGCGAAAAAGATTCTAGACCTGGCAGAAAGGAGCCCCAGAATGTGGTAATTGCAAAGGTTAGTGAATGGCAAATGGGTTTAGCATTTGCAAGAACATGGTAGGACGACTTTTCGGTAATCATTGTGTTGATGATGTCTCACACATGAAGACGAATCGAGGAATTTTGACACTCTCCCCACAACAAGATGAACCTGCATTTTAGGGTTAGGGTTTAGAGCCCAACTGGGTAAATTCCAAATTGCGTGTCCATTGCCGGTACACTCTTCTTGGGCGTGCTTTCTCTCCTTCTCCCTCTCTCGGCGGTGTGAACTGATGATGACCATGGTGATGATGGTTATTGCGTTCCAAGTTTCGGATATCTGGGAAGAAGAAGCTTTTGCCGTCAGCGGGGGGTGGGTGTTATCATTCTTCGCGTCTCCGTCATCTGTCTGCGGTGTCTCTGCCGTGAAGCTTTAGTACCAGTGGATGCTGGCATGCTCAAGAAGCTGTTCAAAGATCAGGTACGGTTCTGCGTCTGTTGTTGCTGCTCTTTTTTCCTTTTTGAAATTTTTGTGATAGAGGTATCGGGATTGTACTGGTCTCTGATTAGGAGGAGGAGTCCAGGAGTTTTTCTTCTGCTCTCTCTTTTGTTGCTCTGCTGCTGCTAGCGCTAGTAGTAATATTCCGAAAGTTGTGCGTGAGTTTGCTCCCTTGGGTGTTCTCATCTTTGGTTGGGTCTTGGCCCAATTAGGGTTGTGGAGTTCAGCATTAGGTTTCCAACAGGGATCTGGCCACAATGAGTCATTCGGGCAAGCCAGTGAGAGGGGATGCAGAGGAGGAAGCCCAGCATAGGACCAATGGTGAACTGTTGAACTTGGAAAGCTCAGTCGTTCTCTTAGAATCCAGTTTAGGATTAAGGAATGATTCGAGTTCCAAAGGGAAAAATGGTGATGAGAATGACACCTCAGTGGAGGACCTGGAGTTTTTGAAAAGGAGGAATTGGAATCTTCATAAAAGGTTGGATGTGTACAAACCTGGGAAAAGGCGGAAGCTCCTCGTGCTAGATGTCAATGGGTTCTTGGTGTCAACTTTCAGGAGTTCTGACAAGACTCGACCAGAAGGCATTGAGCACAAGAGAATTGCAAAAAAATTGGTCTACCGAAGACCCTTTTGCAGCTCTTTTCTGGAATTCTGCCTCGAGAATTTTCATGTGGGGGTTTGGTCATCACTGAAGGAGAAAAATGTGATAAAGACTGTAGACTTCACATTTGGGGAGATGAAGGAGAAGCTGGAGTTCATCTGGCACCAGTCAATGTGTACTACAACACAGTTAATGCATCCAGAGGAGTGTCACCGGCCTCTGTTTCTCAAGGAGCTCTCAAGGTTATGGGCTGAATTCAGGCCTGGAGATTTTAACTCTTCCAACACTCTTCTGGTGGATGACTCCCCATACAAAGCACTTCGGAACCCACCTTACACAGCAATTTTTCCAAATACCTACACTCATGACTCTGATGACAATTTCTTGGTTGGCCCTTTGCGGAGATTCCTGGAGGGGCTTCTAGACACAGACAATGTCCAGGACTTTGTCAAGGAGAATCCAATTGGTGTGCCTCCCCTCTCAGCTTCAAGCCCTGATTGGAAGCACTATTGCCAGATTCTTACTGTGGAAGCTCCACCTTTACATGCCAATAAGCTCACCACATCTGAGACTTGTGGGAACAGTGGAATTGTTTCGTCTGTTGCAATCTTCACAGACTCTGAAGCTGATACCACTTCAAATGGGAACAGATCATCTGTGCACCATGACAGTGCAAGTAAACATGTACCAAAGTCACATAACTCCTTGTTGGGATCTGGACCTGCAAGTGAAAAGCTGCTTGTACTTGACATAAATGGGCTCTTGGTATCAACCTATGACTTCTCAGATGGGACTCAACCACAAGAAGTTGAGCATGCAGTGATTGGTAGGAAATGCATCTACAAAAGACCATCTTGTGATGACTTCCTGAAGTTCTGTTTCCAGAACTTCCATGTTGGGGTCTGGTCATCAGCTAATCAGAGGAATGTGCAGCAGGCTGTGAACTTTGTATTCAACAATATGAAACCCATGCTTGAATTCATTTGGCACCAAGCAGATTGCTCAAACACGGGAATAGACCATCCAGAGATAGTGGGCAAGCCTGTGTTCCTCAAGGAGTTGTCAAAGTTGTGGAACAGATTTGGAGGTGGTAAATTCAATGCTTCCAACACACTTCTTATTGATGACACCCCATACAAAGCAATTCGGAATCCACCATTCACAGCTATTTTCCCTCATCCTTACACCCATAACTTCAATGATGATTTTTTACTTGGCCCTTTGAGGAAGTTTCTTGAGGGGATCCGAGATGCTAGTGATGTGCAGGAGTATGTGAAAAGGAATCCAATTGGTGCATCTCCAATTATGGAGTCAAGTGCTGAGTGGGTTGTGTACAAACACCTAATGGTAAAGGAGAAGAAGAAGAAAAAGAAGAAATCAAAATTGGAATCCACAAATCTTTTGCTTTCTTCTTGATTCAGCTTCAAATTGCACTTATTTGATAATTTAAACCTGTGCCTATAATCTCAAAACCTTTTTCTCTTCATTTATGAATTTGGTGGTGTTGATCTTATTGGCATGGATTCAGTAACCCTAAATGTGAAACGTTAGTACTATGTTCAGCCTTCACTGGCTCTTTGATTTGGAACCACGGTTCTTTACTGAAGCTATCTGAATTTCCTTACTGTCTTTAGCAATGGCAAAACTGATTCACATGTACACCAGATGAATTGCTGGATAGATAGATTATCTGGATGCTGCAGTTGCTCTGTGGCGCAACGGACTCGACTCACTCTATGAAATGAACTCCCTTAGAGCACCATAGCATGTCAAGAAAGAGGCATACCAAACGTAGCAAGGCCTGCTTTGCCTGTGATGTGAGGGATCGAATTTCCAGCTACTTGGGGTGATCATTTGACAATTGTTTCAAATTTGTTTACTTGGGGATGGCTTTGCTTTCAACCTTGCTTGCCTTCATGCTTTTACCAGCACAAAGCTCAGTGGTGGATGAGAGAGATTGGGAGACCACACCTTGCCAATAATACTGATGAACACATTCAGTTGCAATAGGTTTTTTAATGTCAATAACTGTTGAAAGGCCCATACTTCACAATGAAAAGGAAAGCAAATATGATGATTGACATTATGAAACTTGGAGTGCTCCAATGTTGCAACCTAGAGAAGAGAATAGAACAGATCTGACCTGTGTACAGAGAAAATGCTTCAAAGCTCACCTTCTCAATAAGTGTGTTCACAATGAAGAGAGATCCTTATGATCAGTGTTCTCGGAGAGCAACAAGTTTGTCAAACACTCCCAGCACTTGCAGTACCTGGTTCCCTTGGCTGAGTCCTTATAGAGCCTTCTGCAGATAGATGAGCAGAGGCCTCAGTACACCTGGTACATTGGTCTGGCGATTCCACAAGATGGATGGACATCAACAACAGAGTGAGAAAAATGCAATTTAATTTGGAGGAAGTGGAGGCCTTTTGCTCTCAATTGAGTCATGATCTGAGAAACAATATGGGTCAGGTGCATGTGGAGTTGTGCCAAAGATGCTTCACAATCAAGTGTTGCCTTTCTTCATCGAGTCTGAGCCTTGTGCGGGCTCTATCATGGGGTGTGTGGGGGTTGTTTCCTCCTTAGACCAAGTCTATACCAATGATGGGCAGGTATCACCTTGGGGGCTGGTGTTCAAGTCCGTTCTCACATTGAAAATTGGAGGTTCTCACCTTAAATATAATTGCTTCTCTGAGAATCGACAAGGGATCATATGGGCCTCAACTTGATACTCAGGGAAGTTACTTGGGGAAGTTACAAAGCAACCCTTGGGTTTGGTTCAAGCCAGTGAAGGTGCCAGTGCAGCAGCGTTACTGCAAATTGTGCAACTTGGGTGCGGTTGAGGATGAGGACCACTTCTTGTTGGTTTGCCCTGCCAATCAAAGTGTTTGAGAGAGATTTAGAGGTTCATTGCCACTAACTGCCATCACACCTTTAGCTGAATTGCTGAGCTGTCCGCAGCAAGGCATCCTTGCTAGATTCTTAGTGCAATGTCAGACGGTTAGATCTGCATTGCTTCATCAGACTTAACGTCAATTGGGTTCTGGCCCAGGCGCTGTTTGGCCCACTTAATGACGCTAAATTGTAAGTAAGTAAGTATATTCTAAAGCTAGTAAAGCCTATGTAAAAAGCCTAGTAGGTAGGTGTTTACTAGTAACGTCTTTACCACTAGACAACAACCTTTCATGTGAGAACTCTTGAAAAATCTTTTTATGTAAAATTTATGCATGTCAATGGCTTTAGATTTTAACCCATTGGCAGAGAAAAACTTTAAGTGAAAATAATGACCATTAAGAGCATCTCCAACGGTGCTCGGTGGTGTGTGATCCTGCACAGTAAAATTGGATGAAGAATATCCAACATGTGCCGCTTTGGCTCACAAAAATTGTTTTGGCTCCGCTTGATTGCGCACGTTGCCGGTAAAATGCGCAGCAGCGCTGTGCACCTGCAGAAAAGAGTGTAATAAATATGATCTAAGTGCTGCTCAGTGTTTCTTATTGGCCCATCATAATGATTGGTCCAGGTGGTTTGCTAGTAGTAGTCGCTCGCCTGTCTGCTGTCCCAGTTTCAGTTTTTATGGGTGGGGTTGCAAAAGAGTACATAACAAAACTTGGATGTGAAATTTTTTTTCGGAGGGGTCACATACTGAGCACCCATGGAGATGCTCTAACAATAATGACAAATGAAGAGCTATGACATTGTGATTAATATATTAATCTTCCTCTAAGAAGTTTTGGGTTCAAATTTCAGTAAATTTGTAAATCAGGTTTCCTTGAAAATCGATGGTACCTCTCCAAAAGAAACATTTTAAAAATTGGGGGTGAGGATGAAAATTTGAAAATAAAAAATTTGTTCAAGAGCCAGACTGGTTCTTGTAAACTTCAGTAAAAACCAGAACCAATGGTTCTCTTGAAAAAAAATGAGAACCATCTAACTCTAGTCTATACCAGTGTTGGGCGGTTCTCACTTTTTTTTTGGGTGAAAACTGTTTATTTCGGTTCTCACAACCGTTTTAAAAAACCTTTAAGGCTCTCATTATAAAAAAAGAAGAAAATATTTAGATAATCTTTAAGGGTTTCAAAGTTTTCGAAAAAAATTTCTCAATGGTTTTCAGTCCTGCTGGTTCTCAAAAAAATTACAACCCCCGCTTTTCAGTGACGGTTCCCAAAAGTCAGTTTTCAAGATTAAACAAGTCCAGAATATTTTTAAAAATATTTTATTTATTGTGAAAATTTAATTAAATAATTAAAAAAAGCCCCCTTTTGTAGAAGAGCCTGAAGTTTCTGCGTGAAGCTCATGTTGATGGAGCTGTTGAAAAGGCTAGCGCCACCCAAACTAAAACCTAAACCTAACTAAAAACTAAACACCCCGAAAACCCTGAAAATTGGTGCCCACACATGAAAGGTTATCACAAAAAAATTGAACTGATACCCTTGATGGTTTTCAAAAAATTGATTCTCACTTGAATGAGAATTGACAAGGTTCTCAAAAAGGTTATCAACTTATGTGAAAACATCTTATTCTCCTTTTGAGAATTGAACTGAAAACCTTAAAGGTTCTCACTGAAAAAGGGAGAACTGCCCAACACTGGTCTATTACACCCAACACTGGTTAACCCTTAGGATTACCATTTGTTTCCTTGTAGCTCTAAGACTTGTGATGTTCAACCTATTGCTAAATGATCCTTTTTGAAGAGGTTGTTTACTCTTGAAGAATGGGGGACCAATTAAGTGAGTTGAACAAAAGATTGAAGAGAGCATGAAATATTGAAAAGGCCATCTATGCATGGACTTAAGCAATTGAAACACCAATGGTTGAGTTGATGTGAATTTTTTTGGACTATACTTTTGTGGTTGGTCTTCTAGGTCAGTCTACTTTTTTTTGTGTATGTGATACAATATTTTTTGGCAATAATGAATATTAGAATAAATTTTGACAAGATTAGGTGATGAGTAATGATGGAGAGATGAAAAAAGAAGTTTAACAATGTGAGGGTGTAGTTGCATTAACACACATCAATACATGTCGAAACCACTATTTAATTTTGTGTATTTCAAATTGTAAAAGGAAAAAGAATTACAAATGGACTTGTTTTGTATAAGATTATTTTTAATGTATTGATGTACATATCTAAATTTTTTTGAATCAATCTAATGAATAAAAATACACAAAAATATAAATTTTATACAATGTAACCAATGTTTAAAAGCAATAATTAAATAGTAAAAACACATAAAGAGCAATTTGATATTTTTTTAATGACATATTTTTGGCAAATTTCTAATATAAACCTTATCATATATATATATATATATATATATATATATATATATATATATATATATATATATATATATATATATATAGAATATTTTTAAAATTTGAAAATGAGTTGTTAAAAAGGTTCCATGAATATTTTTGAAAAAACAATGAAAAAACATAGGTCTAAGTGGGTGGGTGTGACTCCTCTTAGCTGGTTAGACATTATGGTCATGGTCATTCATGGAAAATTGAGGTGTGTATGGTTGAAATCCAGTAGCAAATTATGGAGTCGATGGATTATACGTCCTAATTTTTTGTGATATTGTTAATATGAGGACTTGGATGTGTGAGGTATTTTGGATTTTTTCATTTCCTAGTTTTGATGTGCACATGAAGCATTCTAGGAGGTCACAATTTGATGGTCTTTTACTTTGAAACTTTAATATGTTTGAAACAAAATACATTAATGGAACTTTGATCATGCCAATGACAATGGTAATTGGAATTGGTTTAGGCGAAACGTGTATGGGGTCCATTAGTGGTCATCACGACAACAATTCTAAACATCATCCATTTAGCAATTATAAAAAAATTCATAAATACTTAATTAAGTCATTGCTTTCACCAATTTTACGTGATAATTATGAAAACATTCCATAAAATTCACCTAATTACCTTATTCCTTTCACCAAACCACCTACATGGATATGAAAAGGCAAATTAACATGTGCTTTCTCATAATTGAATTTTCATAAATTGATTGAATTCAACTAAATAAAATTATGAAAAAAATCAATTTGATTTGAATTCAATTCAATAGAAATATCAATGAGAACACTAACCATGTTTAATCCAAAGGAAAAGAATATTGTGTTTGGTTCAATTCAATTTAATTTAGAAATTTGGATTGAATTGATTTGAATTCAATATGAATTGAATTGAATATATTTGAATTCAATTCAAGTTGCATTATGCAAATCCATTCAATATTAAATCATTCAAATGGAACTTCATTTTTTACAAAATCAATTCACCTCTTGCATCAAATTGTCTTGTATAACACTGCATAACCCAAGTGATTTTTTTTTGGGATATAGATTGTTAACCATTCATAACCAAGTTTGTGTGTAGAGAAACAATTGTATAGGAGTGGTGCAATAGCTCCCACCCAATTTTTTTTGTGGTGACAACACATCATATTTCAACTTTGTAAATTTGTCAATTATGTCCTCAAAGGATCAAAATTGTTTCATTTATATCCACAAAGTTTCCATGACATTTCAAAGTTGTTATTATGATGTCCCCAAGTTTTTAGATGAGGCCATAGAAAAGTCACAAAGTTCCCAATGAAATCTCCAAATAATATTTCTATCAAAGAAGTAGGTGCAAAAAAAAGTGATTGTTGAGAATTTTGAATAAAAAACTAGAAGGAATTTTGTGCACATTTCATGGGATGCATATATAAACCAATGAAAGGAAGGCAAATGGAAGTGAACGATACATATGTGAAGCTAGTGACCAATGATAATTTTTCATTCTTTTTGGATCCAATTGGACTCATTCGCTATAATGTTCCTATTAAAGAAAAAAATTGATGCAAAGTTTGTTTCTTGAAAAGTGGTAATATGTATCTTCATTTCTAAAGTTGTTGCTTTCATCAAAGTGGGATATGGCTTTTTAACCATCATAATGTATGCAACATTGGTGTTGCTTGATCTTCCCCAATTGTTTTAATGAGTATGAATTCACATTTTTGTGGTTGTTGAATAGTTTAATTATATATTTGAGCCATTTTGGCTATTGTAAGTAATTGGACTTAACATGGAATTGTGAGAAATAAACCCACAATTAATTGCTAGGTGATTGAATGACATGAATCTAACCATGATATTTCAATGGTGAATATAAGATGCCACCCATCTTGTATCCTACACAAAACATTCAAACAATATCTAAAGTGGTTTCAAGTTTGTGCCCTTCTACAAATAGTTATGAGTTTAATTTAATCATGTTAGATGCAATTGTCAACACTAAACAACCGAACTATAATATAAAAGTCACTAAATATAGATCAATAATAAAAAAATTGCAAATGCCTAGGTATAAATTAAACTTTAGGCCAAAAATAGGGTAAATCCCATGGTTGCATGGAGGGACATCATGATATGTAGGACTTTGAAGTTTTTTTTACCAAAAAGTAAATATTTTTGTCCCTTTTTCTCAACCTTATTTTATTTAATTTTTGTTTAAGTGAAAATTTGAACTTACCCACATGTTGGCAACACCACTAGAATGATGGGGTGAACATTCCAATACCTAGAAAGATGGGGAACAACAGTGGGAATAGGGGAACAAATAAGGAATCTAATCTAGTAGTAGAAACATGTTGGAAAAATATAACATTTTTTCCCAATTTGTTTCATTGGCAAACCCATTGTTCACCTTATTGCCTCTAATGTTCTACTTGGAACCCTTAGCAATGTCCATACAACATCCTTGTCATTCACCCTATTGTCACCATTGTTTGTTTGTCATAGTCGCATTATTGAAAAAAAATTATGCTAGCCCCCATTGTCCACCTCAACACCCCCAAGTTATCCTTCAACGTGTTTCATGTTGTCATTCAAGCAATGCCTCTATCATCTAGGTCATCACTTTGTGATCCTTGTTGCTAGTTTATTGCTAAGATTTTTTTATAATAATGGTGTGTATATATGTATGTATATGTAAGTTCTTTGGCTAATGGCATCCACCCCAACAACTTGTGATATCTTGCTTGGTGCAATGGTGTCTTATTGAAAAATCTCATTAACCTAGTTTCGACATCTAAGTTGTGGCATCCTACTACATGACATAAATTCTTTTTTTAATTACTATTAACAAAAAGAAGAACAAAACTAATTATTAAAACATTGAAAAAATCTAAATCTAGAGTTCCAATGTTATGTTACTTGGAATTTTTTTGAGTGGTATTTGGTTATAACTCAATCTAACATTTCATACTTTGGTTGAACAAACACCAAAAGTGAATGTAATGTTACACTGATGTAAGTGAGGATATATGTGGAATGGCAAATATTTTCAATATAATAATACCTTTTTATGTTTAGTTGGAATTATATATATTTTTAAGATGTGATTTTTTATAGCACTATGAAAAATTGTGTTTACTAAAACCACATTAGCTTGCAACTAGAGCTCAAAAAATAACTTACATACAACTATTGTGCAACTATCCCTTTGGTATTATAACTATTATTCAATTATCCCCTTGGAAATATGGGGAATTAATAAATAAATTGTCACGTGAAAAAATCAATTAGTTGTATTATAGTTGCAAGTGAGTTGAAAATGAATCTTCTATATGGTAATTTGTACACATCCTATATACATCTATAATCAACCATGTTTGATTTTTTAAGGAGTTGAATTATAGTTGCATGTGACAATTATTTTAGAATTATTATAAATGTGCTTTTGATGCAACAACTATGTTGCAATTAGTGTACAATGTACATACATGCGATCATGCCATGTGTTCAGATTTCCACTGCCCATTATGGGATACATTTGCATCTAGTTTTCTATTATGATTCTTATTGATACAACTAGTGGGACTATTAGTGCATCATTATTGAATTACTAGTGTTCAACTATGTTGTGATTATTGTGAAATAACTAATTATAAATTAATAAAAATACAAATTCATATATGTACTATTTTATAAATAATTATTGTTTCAAGAGTTTGACCATTAAATATTAATTGTGCTTAACACACTTCATTATGATGAAATTATTTTAATTATACTAAATAATTCATTATTAATTTGAATAAATAAGTGTAATTCATATGATTAGTTCTAAATTAATTAATTAATTAATTATGCTAATTAAATTGAATAATATGGATGTATATGAATAATAATTACTCATAAATAATAAGATAAATATTTATCCAAGCTAGGATATTTAATAATGAATTAAACTGATTAATTAGTAAATATTTCATCAATAATTACTACATCATTAATTATCTAAATTCATTAACAAACTAATTATCTCAATACATATAATTAATTTAAATGTGAAATTAAAAATAATGTGTATAATATATTAAAGATTCAATTCGGGTGTACATATGGATATGCATGTTTATATTTTGATCTTTTCTACCCAAATTCATAATTAATGTTTAGTAAAAAATTATTATTTAACTAACAAACAAATTATATGAATTAGTTTGATTACTTCAAATAAAATTTTCATTTAGTTAATTAAAATAATTAATTATCTGGTACTAATTATTTGAATTAGATTAATTAATTTAGATAACTAATTCATTGGTTAATTAATTCAAACAATCAATCCAAATAGTTAATTATTTGGATTATTGGACATGTAATTCAAAAATTTAAAATTTTGATAATTATTTCAGATAAAATCAGATTTATTATTTTGATAATTAATTATCCAAACTAAATGAATTAATTCAAATATATAATTATCAGATAATTACTAATTTATTGTATGATTTACATAATGAAAAAAAAACATAAAATCAAACACAAAATATGTGAAAAAATGTTTTTATAGTTGCAACTTGATTGATTGGCAATTGAAAAAAAACTTAATGATTTAACCCATATGCTTTGTTTTTGAATTTTATGTCACAAACTATATAAAGAAGATGTTTTCTTTTATATTCTCACATTAAAATATATGTGCCATTTTGGGACGAATTCAAAAAAGCTTAACCCTAAAAGTAAAACATAAAATTAAAAAAATTATTTACATGACTATCATTTAATTCACCTAGTCTTATATTTTCTTACCTATTTGCCTACCTATGTAAATAAATAGGTCTTATTTTTCTACCTACCTATGTAAATAAATAGGTCTTATTTTTCTACCTACCTATGTAGGTAGATAGGAAATAGGATTGTAATGTAGGTATGTATGTTCTAGGACCTACTAACTTAACCTATGGCTATGTATCGACCTACCTAATTATTAAAATGAATATTATTATTGTTTTCAAAATTCAATTAATATGCCATGTGGCAATTCTTTTACTATGCCACGTGTCATAATTTTGGGCTGTCATTACAAATTATAATATAAAATCTAAATTAATACTTCAAAAAGAAAATTATTTTCAAATCCAAAAATCCTCATATTGTCACATGTCAAATTTTAATGAATGGATGAAAATTAGTAACGTCAACATGACATTATGGCTGTAGTTGTAATGGAGATTCATTTTAGTTGAAAATGAGTTGTTTTGATAGAAAATGAGTTACATTGAGTAGCACAATATATATAGTGAGTTGCAACTTTTATAACTCATTTGACTTGTCTAATAACATTTAGAGTGTAGAAATAGGGTGAGTTGCAAGTGGTCATTGCAACTTTAAAATGAAGTTCCAAGACCAATTGCAAAACACCTTTTTTTTTCATAGTGTAGAAATTTCCTATTCAAAATGTTTAAAATCAAAGAAATTATAAGCATGTTTTTCTTGAAATTTCAAGAACTTAAGACAATTGTGTAATTTATTCTTAAAGTCTATCATTTTGTTTGGTTCAATTATTCAATGTCTAATAAATAAATGATTTACCAATCTCTTACCTATTTATGCTTAATAGTAGTTCCAATGTGTAGGCCAACTCACTTAAAATATGAAGAAAATGAAAACCTTGTTGTTTGCAACCAAAAGTTGTTACAAAGAGAAAAAATTGCATAATATTTCTTATATATTGAAAACATTTCATGAACACAATAATCAATCAATTTCATTATTAAATATTTTTATTTTCGTGTATTATCAAGCTGAAAATTCTATAAAAAGGTAAAATCACGGCTTGTTTTTGACATTTTGAAAAATCCACATCTTATAATAACAAAACTTCTTGCAATTATAACATATCAAAATATAAGTCTTATAATTATCTCCTATGCTTTTGGTCAAAAATATTGGTAGGCCATGATGTTTTTAATATCATTAGACATATGATTGGTTCAAAAACTTATATGAAAGCTTAGATATTTCAATATAAAATGGGCTGTAAATGATAAAAAATGATGAAAATCATGGCATTTAATTTTTTTTAAATTATAATTTTTTACATTGGAAAATTTTAATATATTTTATTTAAATTTTTTTCATTTGATGGTGGTGTACTTTCTAATTTTTATTTTGATATTATTATGACATATTTTTTGAGTCCACATTTTTCATTTTATCAACATGACTAACATAGAGTCATCATTTGAAAAGTCAATTATGAGTCCATATTAGTTTATTAGAATTCATCCATATTTAAAATATGATTCTCACAAAAAATTACTACAACATGAATAAGTTAAAAAATTTGATATTATTAACATTAAATATGGTTTTAAATTTGAATTTCATTGAAAATTCAAAAAAAAAATGATTGTGACAATCCAAATAATCCCTCTAACTATGCTTTTGCCTTTAAACTACCGTTTTTACTATTGAACAAGTTGACTTCAAGAAATAAAATAATGATTTGGCACCTAAGTGTCAAACCAAGTAATGTATTATGTGCTAAATTGTAGTTTTAGTCTTAGATTGAGTATTATAAAATCAACTTTGGCATCTACCACATGTTCATGTTCAAGATCATACATGTTCAAGACCACTACTTGAAACGGGGTTGAACATGGTCAAATGAAAACATCATGGTTGAATTTATCCTATGTCACATCTTGCAAACATTTCCCACACATCCAATCTTGTTTGACAAACACCATGAAAGTTTGCTTGTCCCAATATTTTTATGTTACTTCCCCTTTCCATTCACCAAATTTTCTTGTTTTTAAAATTTTTAATGGCCAAGATGTCTAGATTTTTATTGTGATCTTTGGCACCTTTTAATATCCTCCATTAATTATTTGATCTATGGCATGGTGCAATAAATAGTTCATCGCGTAATGGTTTTGCCTAATGTTATATGACCATGATCAATATTTTATTCCAAAGACCAACTCCTTAGGAAGGAAAATAAACAATCTTTAGGAGTATTTTATTTTTAAAAATTGAATATTCAAAATTACTTAATTTTTTGGGAAGCATGTGCCAAACTTGCCAAGGTATTATAGTATATGGAATGTTTGGAATTTAAAAATTTGAAAATTGTAATGTTTGAATTCCAATGTGTGAATACTGAAAGTTGAAAATTGAAAATTGAAAATTGTGTGTGAAATGTTTGGAATCTGAAATGTTGGGAAGTAAAATGTTTGAATTGGGATGTGTGAATAATTAAAGTTGAAAATTGAAATCTCTATGTGAAACATTTGGAATTTGAAAATTTGAAAATTGAAATGTCTCAATTTGGATGTATGAGTACTGAAAGTTGATAGTTGAAAATTGAAAATTGAAATCTCTTTATCAAATGTTTGGAAGGAATCTAAAATTTTGAAAACAAAAATGTCTGAATATTGAAAATTGAAAATTGAAATGTCTAATTACTAAAATTAAAAACTAAAAATTGAAATGTTTGTGTACTAAAAACAAAAAATTGAAATGTTTGAATACTAAAACCTTGCAAAAACACAAGAATGCTAAAGAAGTCCATCAAATTCAGGTAGGCAAAATTGCTGATTTTCAACCGACTATAATATAATTATGTTTTGGCATTATCAATATAGAGGTGTTGGTGTGAAGACTATGTTTGTAGCAGGACAAATTTAACTTCACTTCAGGGGCTAAGAAGACAATAATGGAATTCACATAGTGTGTTGAAGACAAGGTCTAGATGCTAACACTCACCCAAAATAATTTTAAACTTCAACCACTTGGTTTGCCAAGTCATCCACACTCAACACAACTTGATTTGATAGGATTTCAGCAGCCCTAATTTAACAACATTTCAAGAGAATCATGGCTTAGGAAATTTTAGTGTCATCTTGCACCCTAGATCCAAAATAAAATAGGTATACAAGATTGGACATCTAAATCTAATAGAAGACTAGCTTTGGTTGCAACTATCAATTTGTCCTACTTAAGATGCCTACTATAGACTACCTATCATGTGAGGTGTTCACCTCATGACTTGGTGCATCAACATGGTAAATGCAAAAATTATGGTACAACACCAATGATGCCTTAGGGCATGAAAAAAATCCTTCAAAGCATGAGATATCTGCAAACAACAACACACAAAACTTGGGGTAAATATCAAAGTGCTGGAGCCCACACCTCTTGTTCCATTAATCAAGGGCGCACACTTCCAAAAAATCCATTTATCTTCCAAATGTTGTGAATGCTAGATTCTAAACAATGGGTGTGTGTGTGTGTGTGTGTTTTTTTTTTTTTTAGCAATGTAACTCTTCATGCATCATGAATTTTTGCCATCACAAAATAAGGTTCATGGAAATTGCTACAATCTCATTAGATCTTTGTGTCCAGTGGTTATTAGGACTCCAAATACTTGCATAACCTTGAGGGAGTAGAAGAAGCTTAACTTCCAAGGATGGATAAATTATGGAAAAGTAATAAGAGTAGATTAAGTTTTCATAATTTAGTCCAACATTAGGACAAGTGAGGAGGGTAGGTTTGTCTAGATCAGCACACACAACCATTGAGATTGCCCCTGAGGCAGTACGGACATAACACATCTGTTTGGAAGAGAACCAACAAAAAAAAGTCAGTATAGCTACATCATTAATTGGACATCTTTGTGGTAGAGTTTGAATATTTTTCTCAAGTGTAGTGTGATTTGAGTTTGCACATAGTTGTAAAAGGGCGGGGGGGGGGGGAAAGAGAGGGAAAGAACCTTAACCGTTGC
>Ga0209611_10000927_pt1 | contig 47652 bp, 34 predicted proteins | sample S1TSphgellanicum_3_FD_187693 | JGI IMG/M metagenome (GOLD analysis project Ga0209611, IMG submission 187693) | Host-associated microbial communities from peat moss isolated from Minnesota, USA - S1T2_Fc - Sphagnum magellanicum MG (SPAdes) (version 2) | ecosystem: Host-associated > Plants > Peat...
ACATGCAATGGTAATAAGGTGAGGCAACGTGTAATGGTAGTGAAGCAAAGTGACGTGCGATGATAGCAAGGCAAAGCACTAAAATAAAACAACAAGGCAAGGCAACGAGGTAAAAAAAGTGACATAAGGCAGTGAAATTACGCAATGAAATGATAAGGCAACACAACAAGGCGAAGAAGCAACATGATGAGGTAACAAGGTAGCACAAAAGAAGTAATGAGGTAGCGTGAAAGAAAAAATGAGGGAACAAAGCAACGAGGTAGTGCACAAGGTAGTGCAACAAGGCAACGGGCAATGCAAGGAGGCAACACAATGAAGCAACACAACAAGGTAGTGAAAAGGCAATGAAAAAGCAACACGATGAAGTAACAGTTCAAGGCAACACAAGGCACAACAAGATGAAAAAGTAACAATAATACAAAAGGCAAAGGAAAGAAACAAAGGGGAAAAAAATTGAGGATGACAAAAGGTGAAAGGTTAGGGGAAAAAAAAGTAAAAAGAAAAGGAAAAAAATTACTCTATGATCTAAATCCAAACTCCAAAATTTAAAGAACACAAAACATTATAAAACACCACACACAACACCCCACCTTTGTGAACACTAATGAAAAAATGTAAGAAGAAAAAAAACTAGAATAAAAAAATGCATTTTAGGGTTTTCTGGAAGTGGCTGTTGGAATGTGGTGCCTCCACCTAACCCTAACTTTTTCACTTAAGATTTTCTTGAGACCCTTACCCAGGTTGGGGGTCAAACCTTAATTAGTCTCACTATTTTTATTTTTTAGAAATTTAACTAGTTATCACCATTTAGTTTTCACACAAGTGAGAATTGATGATTCGGTTTTCTAACAGGGTATCACTCAGTGTGATACCCTAAAGGGTTCAAACATTGGAACCGGGTGGGATTTGTGATACCCGCCCAACATTAATCTAATGGTCCTTTTTAAAAAAAACAAATTATTGAAAACTTTGGTTCCAATGAAAAATATTTTTGCTCTCAATGGAGAGAGCTTAGAGACATAGGTTTTCATTGTTATTGTGTGTCTAATAAGGGTGGTGCTTGTTGTGTTTAAATTGAGGCCATTAAAATGCATAAAATTTGATTGAAAAATCCATAAGTTATTTGTTACAATATTATGTAACATTGTTTTTATGTTGGTTTTTATGAGTAAAATTTTTAGTTAAAATGAATAGTGAATTAAAAATGTCCTTAGCCAATTTGTAATAGTTGTTTATGTCAAAATTTTGATTAAATCTATTTGATTAGGATAATTGAAACTGATTATCCAAAATGACTAAAATGATTAAAACTACTAGTTGACATGATTATTCAAAAAAAATGAGATAATTGAAATCATCAATTGATGTCATAATATTAATTAAATTTATAAGTTATAAATTAATTGAATAATAATATCCGTTTTATTTTGGATTGAATTAAGAAGAGTCCAATAGACAATCACATTAAACCCAAACTTCCAACATCCAAAACAAATTCTTTTGGGTTATTTGTTGATAGTTCAATGTCACATGTTCAAAATGAATTTTGAACCGTTATTTTTCAACCATAACCCAAGACACATATTGAAAAAATATGTGTGTTTATATATTCTACAAGAATAATGTCATCACTATGTGAAAAGGTGATTTCATAATGAATTGATTACAAATGTAAATTTTTAATATCATTATCAAATTTAATTCATTTTTTAGTTTCATAATTACATAGAGATTTATAATTTTTTTAATTTCAAAATGTAAAATGCATTACATGAATTTTAAATAATTTTGATTCTAGTTAATTTATTTAAATGTTCATTTAGTTTAATTTTCTTTTACAAGTTCCAATATTTGTAACATCATTTTCTATTTTATATTTTTATTTCAGAGAAAATAAAAGTAAAATTTTATTAAACTTTATTCAAAAAATCTTATTGTGAACTGAATTTCATTTCTGAAATTTATACTTAAAATTTGCATGTTTTCAAGAATTTAGATTTAATTTTTCTATTATTTTAAATTTAAAGTTAAATACATAAATTAATTTAAGTTTTGCATGTACATTAGTTACATTCCATTATTTGTAATAAATTATAATACAACATTTCAATTTGATTTTTCATTTTTTCACATGTCATTTTGTTACATATTTCAATTGAATTATCCCATGCATTTTTATATTTATGTGAATCACTACAAACAACAAATGAAAACATGGCATTAGTATTCTATTTTAATTTTTAATAATAAAGTTCAAAAAATAACTTTTTATTTTTTTTTGTATTGTCACATTGTAAAAAATAACACTATAATCATGATTAGTCATATTTAAATGATTGATTTCAATTTCATTAGTCACATTAATCAAGTTAAATAATTCCACATGGGTGTCACATAACCACATCCAACATAATTTTTTTATATTAAATAGATAGTTTTTTCAGTTAAAATGGACATATCTAGTTTTGATTTTAATAAAATCAAACACAGTCAATCATTTCAAACAAATGGACTTGACTTCACAATTATTTGAATTGTGATGTTATCAATGAAAATATTATGTTTTTATAATATTGTTAATTGGATTTTTATTGTTATTCTATGGGGGTGATCAACAAATTTGTCTATTCCATAGGCGACCACATGATCATCTTACAATTGAACCTTCACTAAAATTGACATTCCAAAATACAAGTTTCAAATGAGGTCCCTAGAAGAGGATTAGGAGCATCAATGACCTTTGCAATAACAACAAGGATTACTAATTGGGTATCAAGGTTTTGTTTTTAACTATGCAATTGGACAATCTTTGCACATTATTTTCATGTGGACAACAAAGTTGACTACTACCACACAAGGACAATAGAGGTTCAATCTTGGATTATTGTGAAAAATTATGACATATATCACTACACCAAAATGTGTCCTAGTTCACTATGGGTTTCACTAGATTTTGAGTGAATTTGGACATTTTACCATGGTGAAATTATTCAACCCCTTAATGAACAGGGACAATTGCAACAGATAGTGAATTGATCCATTAGTACCTAGTGAAATACAAATTTACCAAGCCATTTCACTTGCTAATTAATTAACTAAGCAACATGGAAATCAATTAAATTTAAATTATTTAATATCTAATGTAGTATTTTATATTATTGATAATTTCATATTTTCAACTTATGAATTATTGACATGTGTCACTACCTATGTTAGGTTAAAAACCTAACCTTGGTACATAGGCCATGTAATCAATTTAATCAATGTAATCATATTCTAGGGAACTACATACGAGAATATTTAGTCAACTTACCATTGTTGACCACAAACACACCATTTGTGAGGTTTGATCCTTTGACCTTTAAGATGGAGGCACACACCCCTGCCACAACCCACCACACTTGTGAGAAAAAAAAGTTGTTACATGGGTCCTTGGTGTAATTCTATTTAAGGGTGTTAAGTTTCTTCAAAAATATATTTCTTTCAAATTTTAACAAATGTTTGGAAAATAAAATTGAATATCTTTGCAAAGAAAAAGATTGGTCAATTTGATTTTGTTGCACCACAAATAATGCGATATGTTCCATTTTGTGAGTGCCTCAAGATTTTATGCACATTAAAAGCAAGTCTATAAATTGTTGTATCAACTATTGGAAGCATATAGGTGGAGAAATATTGTGATGGGTTCATTGGTTTGTGACAATTCTTGAAAGGTTTTGCCATACTACATGAATCCTAAAATCTAATTTTTTTTTTGCACATTTAGGTCAATTGCAAAAAAACATACTTGGGTTGTTGTGGTATGGATGTGTGTGGTAGGTCTTCAATCTCAACCATGATGGCAACTTCATCTTCTTCTTTGTCAACTTCCTTATTTTTCCAAGGTAAAAAATAATGCACTTTGTTAATTAAAGAAAAAAAGGTCATATGACATGTTTCACATGTTTGTATGGCTAGCTTTTCATTGGTCATAAAGTTTTCAAATTGATGGTTGAATGGTTGAGAAGAAGCTCGTGTATGAAACTTGATAGGTCTTTGTAACCCTAAAATAGAATTATGTAATTTCATTGTTTCTTTGGTAACTTCCGTTGCTATTGTTATAGTGTTGAGTTTGTGGAACTCTTGAAAGTTTGTTGTCTTTCTAGGGTTTTGCTTGATGCATTAAAGGTTTTTTTCTTCTTTTGGTTTGCAAGCAAGAAAAAATTCCTCTAAGCTCTTGACATAATGCAAAATAACAATTTAAAGAGCAAGAAGGGATCAAAGGTGTGCATTAAAATCTTCCTACCTTTTGAGCAACAACAATCTTTGGTTAAGAGTTTATGACATGTTTTGTTATTGTTGGAGCATTTAAGCCCATTATTTGACATGTATATATAATGAACTTTAATGCAAGGTTAGTAAATGATACACATCACAACTTTTGGCAAGATAGTGGTGGAAAGACCAAAACTTCATTTATACAGATTATAATTGTAACACTAGCAACCTCCAAAAATCAATGATGAAATTTATGTGTCAAAATACATGAAACTATGCCCATGCTAATGTTTGAGAATTTCTTTGAAAAATTCACAACATTTGAGCAATTTGTTTAAATAGCATGTTCACACAAAATCAATGTTAAACACAATTGCACTAGATTTGAATGTTTAGAAAATATTCTCTTTTGATGTTATTTGCTAAAATTCTTGTTGTTAAAGTTGGAAGTTTAACCCCCATTGTTGACCTCTTTATGTTCACCACTCATAAGGATTATTGTGTGAAGATCATGCTTTCATGCAAGGTGGGTTTCAGTTTCTTTAGTTTTTTTAATGTGGTAAAACTTGTTTATAAACCTTGACAAAACGAGCCTATGTACCTAAACATTACATAGTAAAGATAAATGACATTAAGAAAAAGTATCCTTGGGTGGTACTAGACTAAGAACATCACACATTCATTTTATGGAACCAAACTTTTTTAAAATATAGGAAACTTTCAAATAAAAAAATTCATTATAATTTTTTAATGAATACATTCACCAAGTTATATTTGAAACATTAACCATATCAAGAATATTTTATATTTTGATGTTTTTAGTCATTATGTGGTTAAAAAAAAGTTTTAGAAATGTAATGATGTTTCCTTTCCTTGTATGTTTTGGCTAAGAACACAAGTTTGAAACATGTTTTGGTTTTTTCTTGGGGAATCGTTTTCTAAGGTACCTTTGATGATATTCTAATTGAATTTTTAAATTTAATTAATTGAATATTTATAATTTAGTTATGAATTTCAAAGTTTAAAAACATGATTATAAAAAGGGCTATTGTAATTATGGGAAAATTTTATTCTAATTCCCACTTTTGGGCACCTATACCTTCTCCTATGAATTTTGCTATTGTTAACAATTTAACAATGCAATTAGGTCCAAATTCTTTAAGGTGCACCAAAATCTTGTCACATTGTCACCCAAGTATTTTTGTTTTCTTTTTCTTTTTCCCTCACCATCAACATGGACATAAAGTGGATGATATTAATGTTTTTAGATATAGAGTGGTCTATGTTATATTATTCATTAACATGTATGGGAATCAAAGTATAGGGTAAATCAAGGACTATGTCTAGAACTACTATAGTACCTTTTCAAGTTCAACACCTCAATGCCAAATAATTAATTTAATTTTCAATTCTTAATTTGGAGTTTAAAATTTCAATTCTGAAAATTTTGGCATTTTGTATTAAATTTGTTATAACCAAATGTTAATAGAAGATAAGTTTAATGATTTTGTGGTTAGGTGGTCAATAAGTTATTAATGAAAGCCAGTCGAAGAGGTTCAAGGATCAAACTTAATTGGTTGCATGAATTTTTAAATTTTTTTTCATAACTAACTATTTATATACAAATTTTTTTGGCCAATTTGAAAATAATTTAATTTATGCCAAACCTGAAAATGTACTATGATACCTTTATTTTGTCCTAGGTACCTTTAAAAATTTGGATGTCAAGATTTTTGTTTCATTTCTTTTGAAATTGCAATTGTTGTTTAGTCAATGGTTCAATTGAATGGATCATCAATAGATGGTCATTTTTGGTGGGTTGTCCTAAATCAAGGAGACTTAGTGGTGTTGATTTTCAAGGTGGCTTCAACTTGGAAAATGGTAGTGCAAATAACTTTCTTTGAATCCAACTTGCACTAGAAGGAAAATTGTCATTTGCAACTAAAAGTAGTGCAAAAACATTTTTTAGTTGCAAAATTTGGTTGCAAATGACAAGTTTTCTTTTAGCATTGAAAACTAAGAATTATGATTTTGTGAATAAAAAAGCCAAATTAGAAACTTCTATATTTGTCCATTTCAAAATCCATAAAAAAAGAGGTTGATTGCAACATTTTCAATTTTTATAAGCTTGAAGTGATCCATTGAAGGAATGTAATAATGATAGATGGATCATCCATTACATATCATTACAATGAACAAGACATATTCGTTTTGTTGCAATATTATTAAGCTTTATTTTATAGCAATGATTCCACTAAACCTTTTTTTTTGCCATGAGTTAATTGAAATGAAAATTGTGAAGATGACTATGATGAGTAGTAGCATTTGCTAGTTTATGTTCTCGCGGTTGTGAAAGACACAAATGCAACAAACTTCAAAATGAAAGTGCAAAAGATGAAGACATTATAATGAATTTTTTGATATAGTAGAAGGGGAGAAAGCTTCAAGCTAAAAGGCTACTACCAAATTAACATTCTCTTATGTGTATGCCATGCAATGTTTTTTTTTGAATTTTGTGATGTTACCACATTGGTGATCATCCACAAGGAGATTTAACCACATTCGGTTATCAACCATCTATGAAAGTAGAAATTTATTAAAATCCTTTTATATCATGGCTACTTGCTAAAATAATGTGTAGAATATATCAATTTTTTAATTTAAAAATATTGGTGAACTTTTTTGGAAAATTTTTTTAAATGAAAAAAATCGCCACACAAAAAACCTTGATTCCATGTCTTGTTCAAAATATTGTCAATTAAATAATAAAGCTCAATAATAATGTTTTCTCAATCAATATATTTCCTTGTCAATAACAATAGTCTTTGATTTGAAGATAATGAAATATGCAATTTGTATCCTTTATACACTAGTGTATTGTGTGTGCAATGAAGATAAATAGTTCATGTAGTTGTTTTAATTTATATTGTAGGAAATCCATGATGTAAGCAAACATGTACTATGTGTGTGGATCCCCACTAGTTACAAAATTGTACAAACCAAATTTCACACTTGTTGATCTATATCATTTTGCCATTTCATGTGAATGAGTTATCATGTTACACTCACATTAGGTTATGATGTCATTTTGGTTATTGATGAACTACCAACTTATGTTACATTCTTTACATTTTTTTGTTTTTTGAGGCATAGATATAAATTTTAAAAAGCAAATGATTGCAAATTTTGAATGTAAGACATAACCATCAAAAAGGAACTTCCCTATTTTATACTAAATGAACCATATTATATAGTAAAAACACAACCTATTATATATCTTCATGCTTTGGAGATGCAATTACAAAATTTCACCCATTTAGTTTTGTTAGCCTTGTGCATTTGTGGCCTAGCATAACTAGTTAGGGAGGCATTTTTAAAATTTTTACAATGTTAAAAGCCATGGGTTGTAGATAGGACTATATGGGTTAATGTGCTCTTGTTAGATGATGTAATTTGAAGATAAATTAAAAGTGCACATGTTGAAACATAAAAGTTAGATTACACACATATGATAGTTGACAATTTAAAGTTGTTAGTATCATTAGTTTTCCTTGTATAGTTTTGGTTTTCTATGAATCATCACATAATTTCATTGAAATTAGTAAGGAAATATATATATATATATATATATTCAAAGAACCGTGTTTACAACCCATTATAAACATGGAACATTTCCACTTGCAATTTTTTTCCTTTTAAACAAAGGATGGTAATAAAATGGCATTGACAACCTTGAGATAATTGATATATTATAAGATGTTAATGTGTAGATAATCAAATTATATTGTAGTATTTTTGTTAATCCTCACAAAACATCAAAATCATGGTCAATGGTTTTTTTAAAAACTAACTCGGCTTTATATAGAAGCAACTAAAAGTTTGAAAATTATAAGGTAAAGGTTAAATAAGAGTTTTTGAAAGCTATGGTTGAAATGGGTACTTCTAAAAATTGGTTGTGAACAAATTATTTAGCCATCTTTAGTAAATAAACATGCATCTTTAATTATTTGTTCTTATGTACATGCATGAATGTTTTGTTAACTAATTTAGAATGTAATCACATAATAATTTGAGAAAGTATGTCACAAAATATGTTATGGTCAATGTCTTAAATGGATATTGGGATTGCTTAAAATGTTGATAACAAGTTTTGGGAATTTTGGCAAAATGACATTGGAGGGTTATCTAGATATATAATCTAATACCTATGTTACAAAGTGTTCACATGTACATAATTATTATATGAAAATGTTCATATGTAATGAGGACAAAACATGTGGTCATTGAAATCATGGTCAATGGTTGGAAAAAGAGAAAAAAAAGGTTCTCTTGAAGCTAAAAAGAAGTTTGAAAAACTATAGGTGATTATAGCTTTTGGAAATTGTGAATAAAATATGTATATAATGAATTATTGGTGTAACATAATTGTTTGAAAATGATTGTAAATGAACATGCCTACTTCAAACAAGATGATAAATGATTTTCTTCATATTTGGTCAATATTTCTTTTTGTAGTTAATTTAAAAACCAATTGCATAAAGGTTTCATAAAATATGTTACTATTAAGAAGAATGGAAATGTTTGTGTGCATATATCATTATGTTCTTGTAATGCCAATGCAAATATTTGTATATATTGTATTTTGGAATACAATATTCTCTAGAAGGTCCATTATGTATGTTTTAAGTCGAAAGGAAGCTGTTAATAAAAGAATTTGAAGGATAACTTCTAGAAGGCCTAAGGGTTTAATCTAATCTTTTAACCATGAATAAGTTGTTTGTCAATGATGTCAATGTTTTAATTTATTTTGCTTTGTGTGTAAATGAAAAACATGATTGATTATAACAATGGTCGTATATCATTGATATGAAAAAAAAATTGTTTTGTTGATCACATTTTGCAAATGAACATGTATGTTTAGGATGGTTATGTCAATTCCTATAAATAAATTATAAATTTTTTTGGTGATTTTTTAGTCTGAAAATGTTAAACATGTAAGTTCAGATTTTGATTAAATATTGGTTTACACATTGTATGGCTATAATAATCATGGTAAATGAGTGATGGATATTAAAAATTATCCTTAAAATAATCATCTTCGAGCTTCTCTTTGATTCTAAAATATATTTTCACCCCTAGAAATTTTGCAAACTCACAAAGGAAAACAAACCCATGGCAAAGAGGATGTGCAAATTTCTCATAAAGGAAGGTGAAAAATAGTAGTTTTTTCATGAAGGGGAATTTATTGCACAACATTCACAATAATGACGACAAAATTGAAAGCAAAATCAAAAATCAAGAAATTCATTTTATCACCAACCTAGGGCAAAAAAAGAACTTTAAGCCTTGTTTATTACCATTTTATTTTTTTTGTTATCAAGTGTTGATGTCCTTTTGAGTTTTCCTTTTCCAACTATTTTTATTGTGAGTTAAATCTAGCTTGGTTGTAAGGAAATTTTAATTTTTGGGAAATTACACATTAAATGTGTAGTTTTAAAAAGCATTTTTATGTACCATGATAGGTGGGCTTATAAATTTTTTTCATAAAAAGGAATAAAAAGGTATGAACTAAAATGATTAATGGGTTTTACCAAATATGAACATTCCAATTGCAATATTTGAAAATTGATCAAATATTTATGAATATGTAGAAATGCACATGTGACATTAATGTACACACATATGATATAGGGTCTTCAAGACCTCATTCATCATGAACAAAACATTATAATTTGAAAAAAAAAAACTATAATTGAAGAGGAAACCAAGAGCACAATTAAAGGCTATAATAAAAGTATCATTCACATCCACAAAAACATGATGAAAAATATTTAAAATTTTGATTTCTAGCCCAAATTTTGATGTTTATCTTGATCACATATCCAACAATTGTGAAACATTATTATTTTCAAAGTATGGCAACATGTTTAATTAGTTTGCAAATAGTAGAAATACATGAGAAAAAAAAAACAAAGAAAAAAATGTACAAACACATGACAATATATTGGCCTAAACCTAGTTTCATAGAAAAAGAAGTAGGATAACCTTATAAATGTTGCAACATAAATATTGCAATACAATGAAGCTATCCATAAAATCACCCTTTCTTTCACCCCCATCCCCTTTTTTGGTGGTATCTGCAAAGTAGGAAAATTTTATTAAATTTCAATATGAAATGCTAAAATTCGACATTTAATGCACAATGTTTGAGAATAATCATAGCAATTGTACATGTAGGAATAGTGAAAATATATGTAGCAGCAGTGGAAGCATTTAGGAAAAAGGAAAGAAGGGATGAAATTCAAATTTTCAAAACTAATTTGGGTCCAAGTTATTTCATTTTGTTAAATTTCATTCCCAATTATGCATTTGAAGCCCTATTATGCCAAAACTAGCCATTCTCACCTTGTAATCACTTGACTTTACAAATAATTTTAATATATGAAAATTATATGCATATTTTGAAACATTCATCATCCAAAAAAGTTATATTCATAAAAGGAAGATGCCAAAACCTTCCATAATTGGTCAAAGTCAATTCTTTCCCTTGATTCCTTATCAAGGGAAAGAATTGACATTGACCAATTATGGAAGGTTTTGGTTAACTTGGTTTTTTTCTTCATAATGAACTACTTATTTTTTCCAATCTTGCAATTATTTTTTATTATGTTTAAATACCCACATACATATTGTTGAGAGCTAGAAAAATTAAATCTAGCCATGTTATTGTGATTTACAATCCCTATTGATTAGAATATTACAATGATAAAAAAAAATCTATCAAAATGAAATAAAATTCAACATCTCTTCTCTATGATTAGGCATGAACTTATTAACAAAAATAGTTGAAATATGCAATGTGGTAACTTTGGGAAGGCATTTTTTATATTGCTAAATTTCACTTCAAAAAACACCTTCTAATTATTAAACACAACATTTTGAAACAAGAAAAAGACCATGTACTAAATTGAAACACATCTTATGACATTTTTTATTACCAAAGTCCAAAAGTGGGATGATCACATAGGTAATAACCACAAAAACACCACTAGGTTTCAAAATCCAATTAATATTTGAAACCTACAAAAAATCGTTTCATTGGATGTTAATTAGAATAAACAAGATTTTAACTTCTTTTGAAAGCTTTGTAGTTTGGGGAAGAAAACTTGTGTTCCAAGATGGACACATTGGGCATATGTGAAATGGGACATTGAAAATAATTATCATAAAAAGAGCTTGAATGAAGTTTGTGAATTGGTTTTCACCCTAGCAATAAGGGAGGGCCATCAATGCAAGGTTATAATTCAACATGCACCACATCAATTGAATCTATTGCAAAAGGGAACTTCCCAACATCAATCATGACCAATGTTATGTCTTTGAACATTCAATACAACCTCATAACCTTCAATAACAATCATACTTGTGTATATCATATATGATATATAATTATCACAATCCTAACATTGGGTTTGCGATTAAATGTGAAATGCAAGGGCCCATGAAGGCAAGAGTGTGTTTAGGTGTGAAACACACTCTCATAAATTGGGGAGAGTGCAAGGGATGAAGTCTAATGACTTTCAATTGCACTCCCATTTTGGGAGTTGCATTCGTGCGGGAGTTGTGAATGTTTAGAACCTTGGTTGAAAAGGTAAAAAAATGCCAAATTGGGGCTTCAAGACACCATTAGAAAGGTTTTGAAGCATATATGCTTAGAGTGCCCTCACATTGTTCATTTAAATCTAATTTGCATGAGTTATGATCAAAAGAAAGGGTGGGAGTCACAATTCCCTAAAAAGCAAGGGTCAAATGAGGTCCAATTGGGGAGTGTTATAAACCATTGAAAACATATTTTTAAGGGCTATAAAATATTGCCTTCGCATTTTAAAAAAAAAATGATTTGAGAAAGATATGAACAGCCAAAGCTTTGGGACAACAATAGTCTCACGTTTGGGACTCTCATTTGGGAATCTTAGGGAAAAGTGACATTTGGATGTAGTCCACGTGGAGAGGCACAAAATATACTATAGGGAGGGGAGTGGTGCCTCCTTTCAATGGTTGTGGGTTGTGTAAAGTCTTGCTTGAGGTTGTCCCTATTAAATTCACTACACCACTTCCATTCAATTTGCATTAATTACCCTATTTCTTGGTTATGCAAGTTGATATCATCTTGAACTCTCACTTGTAAATTCATCCTAGTTCCCATCTCGGAGCTCTAGCACGCCCCTTTTACCTTTGAAGTGCTATGAGCTAGGAAGAGTACTCCAATTCCTTTTTCTATTATTTTCACCTTCGAATTCACCTCTAAATCTTTCATGGAGATTGGGGGTGCATCAATAATGCATATAATTTATTTATTTTTAGTTTCTTTTCGACAAGAAACATGTGTGAAATAGGTAGGTGAATACATGATTTGGTTCCAACCATTAGTTCCATGCAATAAGTGTTTGTATGCAAAAGTTGAACTTGCATGAATGTTTAGTTTCACTAAATTGTGCATGGTTAATATTACCACTAAACATGCATGAGGTCAAATACTTCTAAATGGTTACATTTTTGACAAAAAACATGCAATTTTCCATGAGAATGTAACAATTTTTGTTTAATTGCATTTATTAATATGACAACAATCATATTTATTTCACAACAATTTGGGTTAGAAAGTTGTCATTTTGTTTGTGGATGTACTTTGTAGTCATGCTTCATGTACAAGTGAGATTAATCCGATATAATAAAAAGGTTTTCAAAAGTCTTCACTTTTCCAATTATCATCACTAGTAGTTAAAGTAATGAAAGGAACTTCCTATCATTATCAACAACAATTGTATGCTTCCTTTGTTACTTTTGTAGCCCTTAAATTTTTTTCGACAATTTTATTTTTCTTTATCCTAAATTGAATATCACACCTACACCATGATCTAAATTCCTCTCTTGTTTGGATTCTTCTTGTTTGGATTTTTCAAGATGCATGAAGAAGTTTATACCAATGTTGGGCAATTCTCAAATGCCCACCTAGTTTTTTACTCGGTTTTTAGCTTAGTTCTCACAATGAAAACCGATTAACACATTTACATGTGAAAACTAGAATGAGAACCAATCTTAGGTTTTCAAATGAATGAGAACTAATCATGAGAATTAGTTCAAGTTGATACATATATATTTTTTGGAAAACCGAACAAGTTCTTTCATAAAACTTAAATCCTTGTATTAGTTGGTGTTGGCTTTTCTTGTTGTTCTTTTCACATGGGGTTGTTGCTTTTCTCTTGTTGCTATTACTTTTCTCCCATTGTTATTTTTTTTCTTGTTGTTACTACTTTTCTCACATGGAGCTATTTTTTTTGCATGATGAAATAATTAAGTTATTAATGATTTAATTCCTAAAGTTGATTTAAACTAATGGAAAATTTTACAATTGGGTTGTGAAAACTAATTGTTATTGTATATGTGGGAACAATATTATTTGAGAATTGGATGAGTTTGAAAAAAAACTAACCAATTTTCACCGGCCCAATATATATATGAAAATTGATCAGGTTTTGATAACATCATGTAAAAATTGGGTGAGTTTGAAATTCTCACTTGAAAACTTAATCAATTTTCACCAACCTTATATATATATGAGAATTGATTAGGTTTTCATAACATCATATAAAAATTAGAATTGACCAACTTTGACAAAAAAAGGAAAATTACCCAACATTGGTTTATACCATGTCTAGGTGGTGGTGGAAAAGATGAGGAAGAGGAGGAACACAAGGAAGAAGAAAAAGGATTCTTACATTTGGAGTAGTACTTTGTACTAAAATAAAAATAAAAATCGGTTAGAATTTTTGTGTGTTATTTATTTTATTTCTTGGTGGGATTCATTTAAAGCACATTTGAAAAAAATTACAAACAACAAGAGGCTCATCATTTGTGTTGAATTTCATGTTCATAATCAATTATGCAAAGTTGTGAATTTCAAACAATTTTGTTAATTTTTTATTGTTGAAAGTCATTTTATTTCAAGATTGTAGTTTTTTGGAATTTCATGCTACGTTTTTTAAATGAAATCACTTTTATATAAAAATCTTGGAAATTTCATGTGATTGATTACAAGTTTTTGTGTTTCCAATTCAAAACATATAGTTACAAAAATTATTGTGTTTCTACATTTGTTAGTTTAAAATTAAGCAAATTAGGTAATGTTGTTTTTGATTTTTTTACATTTTCAACATTTTTATCTTGGAAATTTTGAAAATTTTCAACATCTAAAATTTTAATTAATTTCAATTGTGTTTGATCACAAGGTAACATATAATGTGACCTATTGTAACAATAGAAAATTTCAAGCATGCTTTAGTGTAAAGTAAAACTTGAGGCCACGGGATTGCATTTGATTACAAGTCCGCTTGCAATTCAAAGATTCACTAAATGCAAAGATCTCTTTAGATTTAAAAATATATTCTTCTATTGATATGTGACATGCATCATGGGGGAAAAAAAGGTGTTTCAAATAATGGAATGTTTGTTGCGATAATCATTTCATGTTTCACGGCACCTCGTAAATAATAAAGAAAAAAATACATTGGGTAAGGTGTGCTTTGATTGCATTGAAAAGATCATAGCAAGTATTTACTTGGTAGGGAAACCCCTAGGGGAAAGGCATTATAAGAATAAAGGGCTCATGCAAGGTGGAGTTTAGTATGGCCCCAATTATAATAATACTGAAGATGGCTTGTATGCGAGCATAAAACTTTAGGAGCTAAAAGTTTAATGTGATTTCAATCCACTTACATGGATGAATATGTCCATAGATGAATGATTTCATATGGATGAATTTCATTTATGATTTGGATTAAATAAATAAATCATTCAATGAAATTCATGCATGATTAGAAGATAAATGAAATCAAAATGATTTATATCCATTTTCATTTGTTATCCAAGTATTGATATCTCAAATTTCAATGTCATTTAAAAATGATGGATAATGAAATTGTGATAATATAGGAAAATATGATGATGGGATCAAAAAATGTTTTAAATTTTGTTTAAAAAATCATTTTCATCAACAATGTTAAGCAATTAAAGTTTTTTTTGTCATGGGATGAATGGTACCCCCAGCCTTCCCCCCCCCCCTTTATTGTGGAAAATTAGGGCACCTTGAAAATAAATAATGATGAAAAAAACCCCATTGTCATTTATGATAGTAAGTTGTTTAAAGAAAGTTAATTGAAACGATTAAAACTGAATTTTATTTTATTTCAAAACCTCATTTTCATCAATGACATTAGGTAGTTTAAAAATAATTAAAACATTCAAAACTCATCATCATCAACAACTTTAGTTAGATTTGAAGAATGTTATGGCACCCCCAAAGAAGAATGAAAAAAACCCCATTGTTGTCAATGACACTTATAAATAGGTTTGAAAGAAATTGTGGCACCTTTGGAGAGGAAAAAAAAACCCATTATCATCATTGACAATGGTTTAATTTGTTTATGGAGAAAAAAAATTCAAAAGAAAAATAATGACCATGGGGTGGATGTTAGCATAATAATAATAATATAGTTAAGATATATTGAAAATTATGTCATTTAAAACCATAGCCATGAAATACATTTATAATGGAATTTACATTATATTATTCAATTAGTGTAATATCATATAGAATTAAATTGTGTTTCATGAAGTTTTAATTAATTAAAATCATGAGAAAGAATTTACATTGATAAGAACTTCATGATAAAATAAAACATTCATTTGTAATTTTGATGGATGTTTTATTTATTAAAATCATGTAAATGCAAAAAAAATCATCCATACATATGAATGAAAAAATATTCATCCATAATCAGTATGAATGCTTACATTGATCCCCACGTTTATTTTTAGGTTTACTCATACAACATTGATTTTGTGATTAAATTTTTGAGTTTTATTTGCATAGATTTTGTGATTAAATTTTTGGGTTTTACTTGCATATGTATAGGGGAAAAAACATTTTACCATCCTAAGTTCTAACTCTAAGCTTAAAGCTCAAGCTTTAGGTTCATGCAATAACTTGCCTTTGATAACCCCTTCCTTTGAGGGCCTTATTATTTTAAAAATCTATTGTTTCCTTTTTAAAAATGTTTCAAAATACATGTTGGGTGTGAACTTTTTTGAAAATGAAAGGTTCCTTCGTTTTACTAAAAAAAAAAAGTTTTATAATATGTGTTAAAGCAACAATACGAAAACAATGACAAAGTTTTATGATAGAGTGCAAGAAAACAAATGCCCTAGTTGATATTCATCATTAAGAGGTGGATTTGTGTCAATCATTTCAATTTAAATATAAGCTAGTGTAAGATAGTTGGAAAAGAAGTTAGGTAATGGGGGAAAGAAAAAAAGGGTAAGGTTTTAAAGGGGTTCAAGGCTGTATGGATTGAAGTCAAGGGAAGTCCAAGATTTCAATTTTGGTTTATTCAAGATGATGGTTGAAAATGATGGGGTCGAATTTAAGTGTATTTGGAACATTAAATTTTGATGTGAGAGTGCTTATGGTAGACATGTTATTGTCCAAACATGTAAGTTTTCAAGGAGCTTAAAATTTTTGAACATAGTTTGATTAGATTTTGAGTTAAAGAGATCTTGTGGATCTCCACTTGACACATTCATTGTCATGAATAACATTCAAAATGGACAAAAATAGGAAGAAAAGAGCTTTGAAAATAGTGTTTACATTGGAATGACAATATTCAGTTTGGTAGGGTAAGCACTAAGCACTTGGAGCTTAAGATCTTTTGACATAGCTTGATTGTCTCTAGAGTTCCCATAGCGATTGTAGAGCTCAAATTGGTGTGCTCATATCTTTTTGGATCACACAAAATAAACAAGAAAAAAAAAGAAATTGTGAGTTTTGAAAATAAAAGAGAGTTTAATGCGTTTTTTCAAGCATTTTCTTCTTGCTTCTTCGTTGCCCATGTGCTTTGGAGTTCAAAGAAATGTTATAGACCTTCACTTGGCACACCAATAGTCATGAAAATCGGTAGAGAAAAACAAGAAATGGGGAATATATGGATAAGTGGTCATATATGAAAAAGTGTTCAATTACCAACTTGTGTTCAATGACGAGCATGTCTACCCTACAATGTAGATATCCAACAGGAATGAAGATGCGATGGTGTTGGAGGGGACACGGGACACCGAAGATAGGTGGTCCCTGGATGATAATGTTGTTGGTCATCCACATGGACGATGAAAATATATTCATCCATGTAGGTGTTTGTCATCCTAGGGGACAGAGGGAGTAGATAAACTCCATCGCCAGGTCTGCCACACATACACACCCATGCGCGTGCGCGAGTTGTATTGTGTCCGGCGTTCCTTCTCAGCTCAAATCCGGGATCAGCAGTGCTGATACGCGCAAGTAAGAGCTTCTATCAGCTGGGGTTTTCCATCCTCGTCATTTTGATATGCGACTTGTGTGCGGAACGAATTTTCTGCTGCGCGAAAGTCTTGTGTGGGTGGGAAAAAAAATCCCTAGCTCCTAAGTTCCTGTTTTGTTTCGTTCTTTTTCTTTTGTGCTCTGAATTTCATTGTAAAATCTTTGTAGCCAAGGATTTCGAGCTGAAGCGCAAGGCGTGGAACTGTGCGCAAGCCCTGTCTCAAAATTGTGCATCGTCACTATTTTGGGTTCCGTTGTAGATATCCTCCCTCGAGGAATACTTTCAGAATCTTCTGCGAGTTTGGAGAGAACGAATTGGTCCATATGCTTCGACTATGAGAAACTACAGGATAGATTTGATCAATTAGCTGGAGGTATTGTGGAGGAGGTGATTAGATAAGGGTTTTCATCTGTGTAATGCAAGCGTAAGACTGGTTGATTGACTTCACGGAAGCTGGTAGCAAGAAAAAAAAGAAATTTGGGTATGGCGTTCTATACTATCACGGTATCTTTCTCCAGTTCTGCTGCTGCATTGTGTCCCACTCGCTCCGCTCATTGCAATAGCTCTTCGTCCTTCAACTCCTTGAAATGTAGCGTATTCCCATCTCGTCTATCTTCTTCTCGTCTTAGCACCTCTGTATCATCATCATCATCATCATCATCCAGCTTTTTATCAGGGGTTTCATCTTCTTCTTCAAGGAACCGCCCATTTTCTTCTTGCAAGGAGGTTCAGAAGATATGGGCACTGGCAGCCTCTTCATCGACGGGTCCGGGGGCCGCGGCTGAGAAGGAAGAAGTGTTCTTTGATGGTGGGCCTCACTTTGGCGACCTTGTGACCAATCTTGTGTTCGGGCTCACACTCGTGTGGCTTCCACTCACCCTGGCGTCCGTCTTCAGATGTCTCTTTCTTCGCTACAGGTTCACAAATCTGCGAGTGACCATTATATCAGGACTGACCGGGGATGACCGCAAGGATTTCACATACGAGGTCATCAAGGATGTGCAATTTGTGCCTCGGTTCATTGGAGAGTGGGGAGACATGGTCATTACCCTGACTGATGGTACCAAGGTGGAGCTCAAGTCCATTCCCAAGTTCAGAGAAATTGCCAAATATTGTCTTGATAGAGCTGGCAAGAAGCCAGCTTCATCCCTCATCTCTAGTGTGAGTGCACCAGCCACTGGTCCCAAGGGCTTCTAGATCTCCAACTAACAAGGAAAACGTTCTGGTCAAATTGAGTTCCCCACCTTGTATCATGTTGGAAACCTATTGTTTGTGAGATTGGCAACTCCGTATTTGCATTGCAAGCAGAAGTCTGTAATGCTCTAACTCAAGTTCTGAGCATTATGGCTATGATTTTTTGGAAAAGTGTTGCTCACTAAGCAAACTCATCTGCAGAAGAATCACAAACTTTCTTCTCAGAGATGAATGATCTTTGAGGAGCCATCCTGCCAGGTGATGTACCTGCAACATTGTGTAGCATTTCTTGATTTTTTGTAAAAGAGCAGATCTGTTGCACAGTTGTTGTCTATAGTTTGGTTGCTATTGAAATCGGTTTGAAGTTTCAATTTCAGGGTGTGCAATTGGCTTTTCATTGATTGCAACTTTCTGAGTCCTTCTCTCATACATTTGTAGACCTTGTCTGAGAAGGGCGTAACAAATTTGAAATGGACCATACTTTATTGAAGTGCACAAGAGTGCATGCCTATGCTTTCAACTGATAATGCTGTTCTTGGAACCCTCAATTTGTACCTTGGTTTGTACCACCCCTTTCTCTGTCTATACACCTTCCAACAACAAACAAGTGCTAGTCTTGGAGTACATTATTCCAGAAGAGTCAGAACAAGAGTGAAAAATCACTAATTTTAGAGTATCTTGATTTGTGAAGGAATACAAGCGAAATATCTGTAGCACACATTCTGATTCTAACTCTTTGTATTCTGAATCTTATCAGACAATGTGCAGCCTCCACCTGCTGGACCATCACACTTCTTATCATCCGTTTTTTGCTTTGCAATTGCAAGTATACATGAATTTCACAAAAGGTGGTTCCAGGTTGTATGCCCAACTGGACTCTAAGCCTTCTTTGGTGATGATGATGAAGCAGGTGTTTGAGCTTAAGAGAAAAGTTGCAAACATCCAGGGCTAGGTTTCAGGTTGACAACACTTGATTGGTCAAGATTTCGAGCATTATGCTCTTGCACCAGTAGATCAGCAAAGCAATCGAGGCGATTCTTATTGCTGCTGTTTTCATTGATGGGATTTTTATCCATGAAGGGAAGGTGCTCTATGCATGGTTTGCTCATCACCTCATCTGCTAGCTTCAACAACCTGTTCACATTACCTTTGCTTCCATCATCCATTGCTGTCAGTGCTCCGCTTGGCAAACCTGATACCTATATGACCGAACAACAAACAACAATCATCATGAAAGTTTGTTGTATAAAACTGGTTATATACCTGCATACACACAAGTATTGTGTCATTGCTACTAGAATGGCAGTGCCATCAAGAAGGTTTTGAGTCTCCAGGTGTTGTCTGTTGAAACAAAAGAAAGAAATTGGCATCAAGAGCACAATTGAAATCATCATGAAAGTTGTTGAAGGAAAACTGGTTATACCTGCACACGCAAGTATTGATCTGATTGCTCGCCAAAGGACATACTGACATTGTGATCAACCATTTCTGATATGCCATCCAAGACAATCTTCATTATTGGCTTTGCCCATTGAAATGCACCCCATCGTCTAACTTTGCTGTATTTGTACTTTTGATCGAACTGGCCTGTTCCTAGTGACAAGATTAACATATTGCCCACTCTGTGCACTCCAGGAAACTCTGCTTTGTTGTGAAGAACATGAGCGATGGCTGCTGCAGTTGGATTGTTCATAACAAGGCCCCCATCAATGCCTACAATTGAGGTTTTTCCATTCACAGACATCATTTGAGTAGGTTTGAAGAATGATGGCACTGATGATGTTGCACGACAAATCTCCCATAAATTGAAGTTCCATTTATCATCAGTGAAGGCAGAAGCTCTAGAAAACACGAATGGTCTTGCATTTTGGAGGTCGTAACATGGAATGAGAATTGGCTTCAGAGTATCTCGTAGCGTGAGAGGCCTGTTGTCTCTCACCAGATGTTGTTTCAGCACCGATTCCAGGGACTTGCAAGAATATCGAGGGGTGATCATGCCTCTCAACTTGGACCATGCTCGATGCGCCCTCGGGATCCTGAAAATGTTCCTCCCTTTCTCCGCTACAAGCCTCCATGTCTCTTCTGCCGTGAAGAGGGGTTGCCCATCCTCTTTGGCAGTGAAGAGCATAGTTGCAATAATACCTCCCACACTTGTACCTGCTGCAACATCAAAGTACTCTGCAATCCGAGCGTCTGGGTTGCCACTTTTCTCCTGGAGAGTTCTTTCCAAGTATTCAAGTACCCGTCCAGGGATGATTCCTCGCATACCGCCTCCATCGATGCAAAGAATGCAGACTTTTCCCTGGTATCGTTGTCGTTCTCCATCAAGGCTCGGCTCCTTGTGTGCTACAGAATTGGTTGAATCCTCGACTTTTTCTTGTTTCGTCATAGACCCTCCTCCACAATGTTACTGGAATCCTCTCACCCTCTTTGCATCTTGTGCCTGGATTGTGCCCATTCTCACCATTCCCCTTGTGTTCGCAAGCAGTGTATCCGGGCAACCTTGGAACTTCAGACGCGCTCTGCGTTGCCACACCTGACATCGTTCCGCTTCAGAGCTCCAGACAGCATTACTAGAAAGAAACCATGACACACAAGCGATACGAGTACAAGCTCTTGCAAGTTTGCAACCCGTTTACTCGATAGCCATGCAGGGAATCGAAAAGCTCCGAGATAATTAGCAACTGTCTGTGGTCGCCATGGCTTCTCTGTCAAGTAGCATGCGCATGCACCTTACGGAGTGGCCAATTGCGTGGACGATCTGGGAAAGAAGGGTGTTCTGTCATTTTAGCTTCAGTCATTTCTTCTTTCTCTGTCTTTCTAGTCTGTGCTTATGAAGTGCAGCAAAGCCTAGCAGATTATCCCCACAAATCATCCCACAAAGAAGAGCCTCTCACACTCGGGGCACTGTATCGTCCTGTCATTTCCTTTCTTTCCCTTCCTCCATCAGCCTATAGGTTTTGTTGATTGTCTTTTCCTGCATTCTTCGTATTCTCTCTCTTGAAATGTGCACTTAAGAATGGAATCTAGAATCCAGGGGAACAATTTATGAAAGTTGTTGCTGATGTTTTCTCTAAATGATCTACTCCTCAATCACTCTGCCATCTTCAAATTACACCTTCACACCAAATGCAGCTTTCACAGTTACTCTCGGCCTGAGTTCTCACGTCTTTCTTCATTGTTTTCCAACAGATTCAGGCTTGGAAATGAGAACTTTCACTGCTTGTTCTCAAACCCTCAGGCTGGAGAAATCTTCAAGCTGGAAGAAGCAACCCTGGGAAATCAGAATTCAATAGAAGCTATTGTCCAAAGCATCAGTAAAATATTCAACTGCAAGGTGGTCATGGATGGGCACATGCCTCAACACCACTAAGCTCCAATCTTAGGGTTCATATTTGGGTGTATGTGAGAAAATCTGCCACCCTTCTGAATCTATAGAAGGTCATAAACTCTAGTGGTCATCTTCCAGCTTCCAGCTCCCTCATTCCGTTCAGCACAAATGAGAAAGTTACTAGTAAGCAACACACACACCACTGTTTTCATGTTACCTTCCAGAACAATTGTGAAGAAATTTGTCACCCTGCTTTATGTCCTCACACAGACTTCTGTCTGAATCTTGATGCAGATTTCACAAAAGGTGTAGCATGTAAGCTGCATCATGAACGTGATGTCTTCTCAGATATTTTGCTTTAACATTGTGAAAGGGAGACAGTGGTGGAACTCAGTCGGATGTGGAAAGTTGCAGGGAGGTGCAAGCTATGCATACCTGCTCTGCTTGTCTGTAGTAGATGCCTGCCAGTATTGTCATGCTTCTTCCATTGCTTCATAGAAAACATGGTCATCCTGTATTGCTGCCAACTAATGGTGCTTGCATTGAAGTTGTTTGGGATCAGGGGATTGGAGAAATTGGTCATAGGGACACAAAACTGATTCCACAGGTTTGAATTGTATCTTCATCAGTCTTTATATAGTAAGCCTTGAGGCTTTCACATGTTGTAATGGAGGTGTGGTAAATTGTCCAAGTATGCCCAACCATCAAGATCAGCCTTAAGGTTAAGATCACAGAAAGGAGTGAAACCTTTCGAAACCTCTGTTAGTGTGATCATCCAGGGAAGGGATGTTGACCAGGATTGGGTTGATATCATGATAATAGCATGCATGATGCAACATTGGTAAAAAATTGTGGTCCAGATACTTGGAATTGGATTTTTTTGGAGCTACCAAGGTCATTGCACCGTGAGCCTTAAGTTACAGGTTGAAGACACATCAGATCAGAGCTCAAACACTGGAAATTGTTGGGATCTTACTCAAATAGTTGCAGCTCCAGGATGATTTGTCAAAAGACCACATCTTCATCAGTCCCTGGCTCAGGGTTTCTGTGATGAAATGGTATGCATGTTTTTCTGGTTCCTGCAACAACACCAGGTATTTCAAACAACACATTTATGGTGTTCCATGCATTGTGAGAGTAATTGCCTGCTGGATGGTGTGTACAAAAGACCTACAAATGAACTTCTTACTAGATTATCTTTCCCAAGTGCAAAACAATTCAGCAGTTGCTCAGTGATATGCATACATCAAGGGTGGTGAGTTAACAGCCACTTTGCAGCAAGGATGAAATTGACCTAGATGACACTAGCGAAGAAATTCAGTCAATTGATGAAATCAACCAGGGATATGTGTGCATATGAGTGAGAATACTGTAATTTTTAATAATTTTTTTAACCTAATAGTAAATATTGTTGATAGTAGTGATAATTTTTGTTTTATTTTATTGTGTAATGAAATGGCAATGTATCAATGCATCATATTCCATCATGCATTATGTCATCATGTATAATATTTTGTCATCAACATAAATCCCATGGTACATATCTCATCCTCACTAATTAACTTTGGGCCATCATGCATTATATCATCATGCATAATGTTTTGTCATCAACATAAATCCCATGGTACATATTTCAGCTTTGGGTGCATGCAAGAAATATTGGTTTTAGACAGAGTGCATTCAAAGGTGTGAAAATGATTCTCCAACTTCTAAGTAGTTGTTGTTTGGCATCTTGAATGCATGAGGATGCGAAAGCTTTATGTGACTAAACAATCCAAATCATATGAAGAAGTGTCTCCAATTTATCAAGAGAACTTTAGCCATGCACGAAGAATTTGGATAGAACTTGGTTGTTCAACGCAAGAGCTAATCTTAAATAGGAAAAGTGATGCTTCCAAGGTAATGATTGTGGTATTGAACATCTGAATACCTTGTACATTAGATGATAGGATTTTGAAATTTAATTTTTAATTGAAGGATCCCTCCCAACCATTTTTGGCATTAAATCCATCAATAAGGGATGGGTATAATTATGCTAATAGATAAAGTGTTTACACTGTGGAGATCCGTCCTACTTGAATGTGAAGAGAGGAGGTTATTATAGGCACATGAAGAATACCATCAAATTTTCCAACACCGTTTTTATCCTTGAAAGGTAGTTATTTATATCATTTTTTGCAAATAAACTTAAGATGAATCCTTCGAAGGATCCTCCACCGAAGGTGTTTATTGATGTCTTGAAGGAATGGATAACAACACAAAGTCTTACAAAAACCATGGTCAACACACTTATTCTTGAAAACTATTATAAGTGTTACGAAATTATTGACATTTTCAACCTAAAGGAGGTGTTCAACAATGACATGATTGTAAAGTTTTTGCAACAAGATGCTATTGGTATCATTGTAGTATTATCAATAACCAAATTCAATAGACAAGTTCATTGTTGAGAAAAAGGGAGAAATGGGAAAATGTTCATAGCATTTTTTTAAGTTACATAGTTCACATTAGAGTCTATGTTTGTATTTGTGACAAGGAATTGTTTGGGTAGCCATAAATGTCAACAATTCATAAAATTATGTATGGACCAAACCTCATATATGAGGTTGGGACATATTTAACATGACCTGAAGAGGTGCCTTCTAGGAGGAGAACAATGATGGAAGTGCCATCAATGTTTTATGTATATTTATTTCCCAAGGTATCAAGGATTGATGTTTCGAAAATGTCATTGGGACATAAATGATTGTTTAGTATACTCATTTGCAAAAAGTCCATGCAAAGGGAGGAATGTAGGATTTACAAGCAATATGTTTGTCTTGAGGCATTATAGGCTATTCTTGAACCCCTAGTAGGTGATTGCATGTCAATTGTCAACCTTTACGGTGGGGGTGCTTCACATTCTTGGGACTAGTGAGTATTCCCCTAGCCATTGTTCTCTATCTATTGACATTATAACCTATTGTATCACAAGGTGGTTTTGAATTTCAATTTTCGAATTTGGAGCTCCACAAGCATGGAGCTCAAAAGTTTGAATTATTACCTTTTTGTTTAGCATTAAAAGGTGAAAAAGCTATATTCATTTGCCTAACAATGCTTTCTAGCATGGTATCTCTTGATGATGATGAAGGTGATACCAATAGTGGCGATGGAAATGAAAAAGACTATGAAAATCAAGTTGGTGAAGGTGAAGAAGGAGATGATGAAGAAGATGATGACACTATTAAAAACTTTGAGGGAAATAAACCAAAAGGATCACAACACAATTCATAGTCCTCAAAGCAGTGTGAAATCCCCAAGAAGTTCACAAGGGCCACAAAGTAAAAACCATTCATATCAAATCCCATGACTATTGGTCCATCAACTACAATTGCAACTAGGAGGACATGAAGTAAACATAGCAGTAGAAGATAATTGTCCTTTGGTATCATAACATGGTTTGGACAATGAAACCAACTTCAAAGATAAACGATTAACACCAAGTGCAAGAGCCACAATCAAGGTTTCTAGTTCCACTTTTAATAAGGATAACACAATTGAAGATGAACATATTGCACAAAAAGTTGATGAGCTTGGATGCTTGGCTTGCTTCACCCCAAAGATATGAAACTTGTTAAAAAGAAAAAATAGTCGAACCTATTTTTGTCATGAAAACAATTGTATAGATGCATTGATTTTTTGTATGAACTTTATTTATATCATTGAAAATTTTAAATAGATCATGTATTTGCATCAACAATACTAACAACGAAATTTTTGCCTTTCGAAATCATGTCTTTTAAACTATTGACCACATTTACATATATTCAATCATGTTGGAGGATTTGGGCCACATCCCTATTATTGAAAATCATAATTGTAAGTGGAAAAAATTGGTTGGTCGCTTGTTGTAGCTCTATTACAAATTAGGTGGCCTCCCAATTCTTATTATGTCTTAGCTTTTCATAATTTAAAATCAAAGATTTGTTTGAGAATCATCATTCTTAATGATTTCAATGTTGAGTTGTGGGCGGCCGCTTGATTGAAAACTTGTTCATTACACTTTTGATCATGATTTACTACTTAATTTGATTATGCACTCATCATTGCATACTACTTAGTTTGGCCACATTTTGTGCATTTTTCCTTTCAGTAGAAAATTGGGTGCCCAAGGCTCTTGTGGTTTGTAATAATTGTTTTGTGTTCATTACACTTGTTCTTGATTTTTTTTGGATTTTGAGTAGTTGTCTAAATATTTTTTGTGCATTATTCCATTGATTTGTTGCTCTCTAAATTTTATTGTTCCTTGCTAGGTACTTTGTAGGGGTGGAGGAATGCGCATCATTGTTTCTGTTAAAAGTAGCATTAATGTGAAATTGCCTAGAAAAAATCTTACATGCTTGGGCGATTTGAAGATACAAGACAATGGAGATGATGGTGTGGCTACCATTGATGTAGAGTGCGCAGTTACGGTTGAAGAACATGGGCATCAACAATATGGGCAAGAGTGTATGCTTAATGGTGAGGGATTAGTGGGTGGATTTGTGAAAACTTATGTGATGTCTTTGGATGAGGGTCTTTTGTTTGGCTCATCGAAGGGATCGATGAATGGGGGGAAGCTAGGATCTTGTTGTGTTGGTGATGGATTTTGCATGAACACCACTATTAAATATTTGGGAAGTGAATAGTGAAAAGGCATGGAGTTCAAAATTATGACACTGCCACCTCTGGCATTTCAGGCAAATTTGTTATCTCCTATTGATGATTTTGATGTGTTAATGTATGGTAGTGTTTCACAAGGTGCTTAAAGAAATTTATCATGTATATATGGACTTTAATTCAACCTATGAAGATGAGTATGTGCTCGAGAAAAATCACCGAAGGAACCAAAATAACAATCAATTTGCAAAGAATTATTGGTTGAGATTTGTGCAAAATAACAAACATATGTTGGTACTTCCTATCAAAAGTGCCAATACATCTTTTGTTTTTGTTACATGAGACAATTTTTTTTTTCCACTAAAACCTTGTTATATTTTTTGCACAATGTCCATATATTCATGTAGGAAATACATTGCTAGTGGATGTTACCCCATATAGATGCTATTAGAATCCTTTTGATTTATGTGAAATCCTTTATTAATCTAAAGGACAAGGTAAACTATCTAGTTGGCATTGTTTTTTCTTATTTAAAATTACTACATTACTCTAGATTTTGTGTTCCCACTCATGTCCAAGACAATCCTTTTAGTGCCATTAAACATGTTACTAAAGATGATAGCGATACAACACATTATTTGAAAAGTGTTTTAGCAATTGTAATGCCAATTTTTGTAGAAATTCTCCAACATCTGAGGTAAGTAGTAGAAAATAAACTTGTTTATCATCTTGTAATGATTCCTTGTTTTTTTTAATTGATCGCATTGTCTTGCATATCATCTTAACCTATTTTTTGATGGATTACCCACTAGTTTCATGATTTTCATAAGTTATTGTGATCGACCTTCAACTAATTGAAAGGATTGGATTAATGGATGCGCCTATGAGGTTTGAAGTTGTGAAAGATGTGGAGTTCTCAATTTCTCACCCTCTAAGTGTGGAAGATTTGGATGAGATGTATGGAATCAAATCAAAATTGCCTCATTTTCTTTCATCATATGTGAGTCCTCTCCATGTTATTTTCGATTTGAATGGAGTTCTTGTGGCTACACATTTCGAGATGATCCAGAACACCTAACGATGAAGACTTGTAATTCCATCTCACACTCTTATCTTGAAACCTAGATTGAAAGAATTTATTGAATGGTGTATAATGCAATTCATTATGTATATATGGTTTGTTGCCCAACAACACAACATCAATAATTATTTGGATCAATTTCAGAAGGAAACTTAAATTACTATTAATCCCTCTAGGGTGTTAGGTTGGGATTAGTCCTGCACCAAAAATGTGCATTTCTTGTCTTATAATCTAGACAAGCCTATTTTTCACAAGAACTTTTATTTTTTCTTTTCTAAACACCTTGACATGTTGGTAATACATTGTTCTTAGATGATACATTTTATAAGTATGTTTAATGGGCCATTTGGTGCCATTTTTGTGGAGTCATTTCATAATTATAGTAAGGGTGCCAATTACTTGCTTAGATTATTATTCCTTACTTGGAATTTCTTCATCATTTTGATATGGTGTAGCTATTTTTGTATAGGAGAATCCTTTTGATAGGATTGAAAGTGGTACTTTTAATGATCTTGGACAATATAAAATGTTATACCAATGTTGTAGTGAAAGGTGTGATGTGTCATGTTGTACAAATGTTAAAATGAAAATGAAAAAGAAGATGTAAATTGTCTACTGTTATTGAAATTTGTTATTTCATTTATTTGAAAATGTCTAATTTGTCATCTCCCTTTGGGTGGCCACTATCAAAGTTAGTACATTTAATCCACTAATTGATTAAGTTAATTGTTTTGTTAATTGAAGTCGAAGACAAATATTGTTGATTATCTTTCAATGTGTTAAATTACAATATATATTATCCAATTATTATTTTTTATGCCAGCATTTCCTAGTTTGTGGTAGGTTAATTCCTTTGTGTCCATCTACATTTACTACATGTCCATCCAAACTTTTCTATTCATGTCCTTTTGCACCCAAAAAATCATTAATTTTCAATGTGAATGGTGTCATGTATTACTTTCCACATTTAATGTTGTTTTGCAAGGGTGTCATTGTGTCATTGATGGGGAAAATATTAACATCAACAAAGTGGAAGCAACAATTGGAATGCAACATTTTTTTTCAAGTAGTCAAAAAAATAATATTACAATTTGGTTTTATATGTTGTTGGAGAATGTCATTGAAGTTTTTCCTATGTTCATGCCACAAGTATTTGTTGATCAATTTTTTTTCATTTGGGGTTGTGATCAATATTCCATCTCGTCTTATCAACTCGAGGCATAAACATATTATTATCTTAAGGATTTTGGGGTCCAAGCATGATAAAGTATGTCAAAAAAATAATCCTAGTTTTTTAAAAATTTAGAAACAATCTCTTTTCAACACTCACATTTAAAAAGATATTAAAAACCTATTTAAGTTGCGTTTTGAAATCACAGAACACTTCATTGAGTTTATTGTAAATTGAACATAAAGTTTGAAAAATTTCTATACAAAAAAAGTGGATGAAAAACATATTCTAAATTGGTTGGTTGGTCAAATTTTCCAAAATATTTTTACATGAAAACTTTATGAAAAGTTGAAACTATATCCATCCACATTAGGCCTTTATCAACTTGAAATATACTTAAATGCATATTTAAACATGTGATTATTCAAAATTATGAAAAAAAAATCAAAGAACTTCTTAGTGTTGATCATTACCTTAAATAATATTCATGAATTCAATATATTAAGGTATATTTTATGGATACTTTCCAAAAAATTAACAAGTGTTTTCGACTGACATACTTTACCATGCTTATGCCCTTTGAGATGTGTATTTTTCTTGTTGAGGATTTCCCTATGGGAAAGACGACCAAACATTGTTCATTGTCAATGAACCCAACTTCAAAATTTTCAGTGAAATGGTCTTTTCATTGAGTCCATTAGAACACAAAAATTATTGAAGAACAAGGTTTAGTGCTTAGACCTTGCATCTCATTTGTGGCCAACATTGATTGGATTACTAGTTAACATCCATTATTAAATGATTGTCAAATGTTTGAAACCACGTTTGAGTTCTTTTTCACTAAATTATTTTTGGTTTATGCAATCCATGAAGAGTGATAATGGGGGTGGTAGAATTACCACACGTCCTTTAAGTATACATTTTGAATCTTTACACCTTAAAAACAATTAATTGATGTCTTTGATTGTTCTTTTTTGAATTATGTATTTTTACAATATTCAATTATTGACTTTTATTTGCAATTGGTTCATATTATTGTTTATAAATTGAGCAAATATGTTTGTAGCTATGAAAAGTAGAAAACGATGTCATCCAATCAAAATTTTGTCTCGAAATAATGTTAATGTAGTTGCATATTTAATTGTTAGACAATGACGAACACTTTAAAAATATGTTAACAATATGTGGAAATTTCATTTTTAGAGTTTGCATACTTATAAATTCAATTTTTCTAGTTTTGATTCAAATGATACAAACATTTGATAGAAACTTGATGTATGTATATGAATTTTATTTATTTCGATCCACATTTTTTTGCCTATTCATTTCAATGTTTTACAAGTAAATTTACTTTTATTGTTCTCACTCTTCAAAAGGGTTGTCATCCACCTAGTGGCCACCGAATTATCATTCAAATATTTCTGAATCCATATAAGTATTGTGATCCTATTTGATGGCCACCAAATTTTAATTCAAGTATTTTTGAATCCATTTAAGTATTGTGATCGTATGGGTGACTGTTAGATTTTAATTCAACTTAAAAGGGTTGTGTTCCACTTGGTGGCCATTCGGTTCTCATTAAGTAATTCTGAATCCATATAAGCATTGTGATCTTGTGGGTTGCCTTTAGGCCTTGATTCAACTTTTTCTCAATCCTTAAAAAAATTGTCTTCCTATTGGTGGCCATTAGGTTTTCATTGAACTCTTTCTAAATCAATATAAACATTGTGATGTTGCAAGTGGTTATCAGGTTTTAATTCAACTCTATTTCATTCATTAAAAGGGTTGTACTCCACTTGGTGACCACCTAGTTCTCATCCAAGTTTTCTGCAAAAACATTTTGACCTTGAGGTGGCTCTAGGTTTTAATTCATTACTTTTTCACTCTTAAAAAAATTGTGATGCACCTAGTGGTCATCTAGTTCTTAATCAAAAAATTTTCAATCCATATTGTTTATGGTAATTTTTTTACTCCAAATTGTTTATTTTGATTTTTGGACTTTTCTAAAGTCCAAAATTAATACATGTTCCTTCCTTATGAAGGTACCTAACAATTTTGTCATAATGGCCCTTGGTAGGGGTAATTTGTGCCAAATTTCATGCACTAATTCCAAAGGGAGGAAGAACCAATCTTTAACTATTGCTTAAATATTATAATCCAAATTGTTTCAAATACTTTGGCAAACGACAAAGTCTTTTGTTGCATTGTTGTTGTTGTTTGCAAATTTGGCCCCTTTACAAAGGAGGTTCAATCATTCATATTGCTTCCTTTGATGTTTTGTTTTATGTTGAGAGTGGTGTCTTTGGGAACCTTTTGAGTTAATGCTTGAACTCTTAACATGTTCACCTCCTTCAAAAGACTAATGTTAGATTTTTTTTGATTTTTTGGACTGAAACTAAATAAATTCCTGTCGGGTTTTCATTTCACCACCTTTGTTAATGATAGTTTGTTTGGCCAAAGCTTCTCTCACAAGGGTCATTTGAGTCTTTTTGATGGCATGATTTTCAACTACATTCACAAATTGATCTAAATTTCTTTTTTGGTAAATTCTTCAAGCTACACCTTGGTGGGTTATTTCTTTTTGCAAACATGGTTTTTTTTTGGTAAGAGACTCAAGTTGTAGGACATGAGTTATGGTATCCTCTCTTCTTTCCTTGAATTTCATGTTGTTTTTAGTAATCATTTTGACTAACTTTTCTTTAATAGGAATTATTACATGGTCATCTTTTTGGACCAAACTTTCTATGGGGATGTTTTGATGCTCGGTTTTCACTTTTTCAATTGTCTCCATGCAAAATTCCACAAATTTCTCAAAAGCTTGCTTTAATATCAATTGGTGTGCCTTTTTATTCCAAGCTCCTCATATGCTTGTCCAAATTTCGAGGCATGATTTTAGTCTAACCTTGTTGCACATGCCGAAACATATGCCCTTGTTAAATTACATTCATTCAACTCACATTCAAAATGCGACAATCATCTATAAGTACACAAATCTAATGTTAGATTATTGCAAACCTCCTCTCAAGTCCAAGACTTTAATTGCCTTAAGTCCCCATGACTTTGTCGTGCGACCTAACCACAAGAGGACTTTTGTGATGGAGTCAAATGTGACAATTCATGTTGTTGCCTTGTGGCATCTTCACCACAACTCATGTATCCACCTCAATTTGGTGTCCCCCCATTGAGTAGTCTTGGTGTGGGTCCAACATGTCTGAAAACATGTTTAAAAAAAAATCAGGAACTTTGATAATTGTATAAGAATTTGTAATCTATATAAATGAATATTCTAAAGAATTTAGATTGGAGTAATGAAAATGGGAAAATTGGTCCAAAATTAAAATCATGACTTGCTACATCAATGCCACATCATCTCCAAATAAGCATTGTCAGTATCTTTGTATTTTCCACCCAACTACTTATCACCTCCCTCCTACAAAAGCATTAAAGAATAAAACACACACAAGTGCCAATGGAATAATTGTTGGTTCATAAAGCACACATCAACTTTCTACCTCTTCACTTTCCCTTTTCCTTTCCAAACCTTTCACATTTACTCCATGCATCCATTTAAGGTTATAGCTCGACTATGTTGAATAATTTCAAGATATCTTATGGAATTGATATAAGACAAAAAGGTAATGGATAGAAGACATAAATTGAAAACCAAAGTCGGAATTGTTTTTGAGAGCGCCATTTGTCAAACCTTAAAAGCTCTAACTTTGACTTTGGAAATGGCCTCGTACCCTAAAATTAAATGATTTGGGCACTTGCCTGCTGAAATGAACCTTCCCATAGAATAATGCCAACATCAGATAATTTAAAGACGAATCCATACCCACTACTAGAAGGTGGTAAGAAGAGGGGATGTAATGAGCTGCAATTTACAACTGGCACATTATTTTGGGCAATGTGATAGAATAAATCCATATGCCACCAGCATGAATTGGCATGATTGGTTTAATCATGTACCAAAATAATTGTCATGGAAGAACAAGGGGTGTGTCACACTGTGGCCTTGCCAATTACATTAAAAAGTATCTTAAGGCGAAAGAAGATTTATGAAATCTCAAATATTTCACCATGCAAAAATATAATCTTCAAAAAATCCTCTAGAAGAAACCAAAATCCTTCAAGATATTAGAACTCTACATCTAATCTCAAGTTTCAACACAAGCCAAAATATCATCTTTCAAAAATCTTCATATAAAAATAGATCTATTGCATACAGGCCAAAATTCATTAAGCTACTACTATACCTTTTGACAACCTCCTAGATGTTTTGTCACTACCACAGGCACACATACATACCGACAGTGGACACAAACAACTGAAGTCCAACACAAGCATAAATTATAATGAAAGCTTTATTCAACAGCTCTGACATACATGTAGAAACCATTTTGAAATTCGCAACTTGTCGGAATGCAGGAAAAGTGGCACTCAAACTCCCCCATTTAATTACATTTCTCAATTGAAAGTGTAGCCTTGTCTGAAGCAGGACCTGCCTTGATATTGTGGTAGAGATTTCAAAATCCAATGCGCAGACTATATCAGGATCCACCACCGTCCCCGAGTTCAAATCTAACATTTTTTGAGCTTAATATGGTCACTAAAAAAGGCCTCACTCAAAAAGGTGAAGGTACCGACATTTAGGGTGGTTGTTCACCCTCACCAAAATTGCATACCTAAAACATATTATCTGACAAATGGTGTGAATTATTACATATAATAAAGGGCGTCCTGAAGCATCGTTTCATTCATCTGTCCCGTCGTCTATCCGTCTGGTCATCCATTTGTCTCATCATGATCTGTTTACTCCGACGGGGTGGAGAAAGAGTGGAATACAGACTCTTTCATCAACGAAACCGGTTCTAATAAGGTAAAGCTTCCAAAAGTTGGATCCAATGCGATAGTCCCTGTCCCTGTGGGGGCAGGGCCCAACAAAAGACAGGGTTAATCAATGTTTGAAAATGGATATATTTTGGAGCCAGCAAAGTGAGTATGTACATATGCACATTGTATTTTGAGAAGTCGTCGAAAAATCGCAAATGTGGTGAATTTAGGGTTAGGGTTTGGGAAGCAAACAAGAAGAAACAGAAGTTGGAGGTAATGTTTAGGGTTTTGGGCTTTGCCCAGAGATGCGTTGATTTCGAAGAATCTTGTATTGTAATGTTTAGGGTTTTGGGCTTTGCCCAAAGATGCATTGATTTCGAAGAATCTTGTATTGTTATTCTCAACGTTAGGGTATATTTGTTGTCTCCGGTCTATTCCCATGGTCAGCTGTATGTTGTTATCTCACAGGTCACAAGCAATGCAAACATGAAGATTTTCAGTGGCCAGGGTCCTGATGGATACATGCGAAATGTTGTATATAAAGAGGTTTTGGAAATGTAGTTGTAATTGTAATTTTGTAATATGTATCGTCCAATACACACACACCTGTGCATTAGACATGGGGTTCAAACTAGTATGATATGTTTGACAAATCAACTAGTCCTATATATAAAAGCAAACATGGTGTCTGTCTGTCTGTGGCGACAAAAACAATACGAGGTCCTGAAACGAGCGAGGTCCTCAAAACCTTCGAGGACCTGAATCGAGGTGGCCAGAATCCTCGATAAAGGACCTGAATCGAGATTCTCAGTACCCAGTCCAGACCTCGAGACGGACCTGAAACGAGGTTCCCAGAAAGAAAACTCATCGTTGGGGACCTGAAACGAGATCCTCAAAGAGAAAACCCGTCGTTAGGGTCCTGAAACGAGGATGCACTCCAACTGGCAGTTCTCGGTTTTGGACATATTGAAGAAGAACCAACAGCCGAACACAGGTCCAGTTCAGTGTTGGGTGGTGCTTTTGAGTCTTTAAAGAACCACCGGTTCAGGTCCTTTAAATATTTCAGACCCTAAGAGCCCCCTGCTTCCTGTTCTTTGAAAAAACAAGCCAGGGCAGCCGCTGCGGGGGGCCGGGGAGGTGCCACGGGTGGCTGGAGTGGCGTAGCCATGGGTTGCCCGCACTCGTTTATATGAAGGTCAATCCGTGCCCTTCACATGTGACAAATTTTTCTTGGGTCTTCACTAGAAAGACTAGATGCTATTGAAGGGCACTGAAGGCTTCCAATTTAAGGTCTGGCTTGGGCAAACCAGTACATACACTGGGTACCCAGTGTTTTTCTTTAAGGAATTTTTCTTTGGAGCCACAGCAGTGACCATCCATAGAAAGATGTAAAGGAAAAAAAAGTGACAATAGTCCTTAGGAAGATTTAGATAATTCTGGCTATAATTTAAATATGAAATATAAATCTTTAATCATCCTTCCATACATTTGGCTACACATTGGAACGCAAATCATAGGGATCTGAGATTTTTTTTAATAGTTTTTTTTGTCACTTCTAATGATTGAAAACCTTCAAAAAGACTTCAATTTTTTATTTTTAATTTCGGTTTTTGATGAAAATGCGCCAGTAAAAAAAAGGGGTGCTGATACCATGGTAAAAGCCCCTATTGGTTTTGGGTTGCTTCTAAACATTATAGATATCACATCCCTAGACTAAATTAGGGTCTCTGAGTCCAAATTTAACATTTTCTCCATTAATTATTGACTCTTAAAGAGGCCTTACTCAAGAAGGTGAAGGTACAAATGTAAGTTTAGGGTTAGGTTTAGTTCACCCTGGCTGGCTTAGACTAAAGTGGTTACAGGGGTCTGAAAATAATGCAGTGCTGTCGGAACAAGGGTGGGCACGATTGACTCGACCAATTGCTATGGGACAACATGGGCCCAACATGTAAAACATGGCCTATGTGACAAAAGTACTATGGGAGGACAATGGCAGTAGGCCTTCCCCAACATAAAGCACACCAAGTTTCTGAATTCAAATAGTGGAGGGTTTGCATGTGATCAGCTGCACGCTCCTTTGACTAACAAATGAGGTTGCTAGGCTGGCAGGTGCATTCAAAGTGCTTTGGGGTGATATCTCAAAGTGCTTTTGCCACTAGCCGATTTGTGACAGATGACAGCTTTTTCATCTTAAGTCTTCTTTGTTGTCATTGATTGTCATTTTTTAGTTGTGACTTTTCTTTGCATAAGGTTTTTACCTGATTTTTTTTTATTGATTGTTTGCTTTTGTTTTTTATTTGGGTTGTGTTTACTTGTGTTCTCATTTGCCTTGTACTTTTGATGGATGGATTCCCATCCTTGATTTTTATTTATCCGGTTTTTCTTTCTCTCTTTACATCTAGTGTATAAAGCCCCAAGGTGTGGGCATTCCAAAAATAGGGGCAGAGGATGAGGTGATAACTTGAGTCCTAGCCCCACATTTTGTGAATATCCCCCAAGCATATGATTCAACTATGAGAAAGCATGCCATAAAAATTATCATGAACCTAAACATTCTTAGATCATAGGGCTATGAGACGAAGGGATTTTTTTAATAGAAGTAAGATCCCTCCCAATCATGATGTGTAGGCATAATATCACTCCTCTTTTGTAGGAGGGATATTCATGGATATAAGGTGCCCTCCAAATACACTTTGAAAATTCTTGGAGTTGTTGGTGGATACAAAGAAAAAATCTTACAAAGGACAAACCTTGTAATGCCTTATGGAGTTAGATTGCAAAATCCATTTTTCCATTCCCTTTTTCAGCATTTAATTCATCTCTTTTAAATGGATAGATCAAATTTGATATTTCATGCCTCTTTGCCCAAACTTTTGTTTTCAGATGTAGTTTTGCACGCATTCTTACATCAATGGTAGTAGCTCATCATTATTGTTAATTCATAGGTAATGCAACGGCAGAATGATGACAAAGTTTTTGTTTCTGTCTGTGATTTGGAAATCAATAGAGGCCATTTGAACATTTGTACAAGTAAAATGTGCAATGAATACATTCCAAGTGTAAATATGATTTTTGAGATGGAAAATGCCTTTTCCACTTTGAACTCGTCATTTTGAAATTCTCCTCCTCAAAAGAAATGCAGAATTTTTTTGAACCCATAAAAGAGCTGAGTCAAAATGAGTCTCTTGTGTATGTAAAGATCTTATGTGTAAGGTAAAACCTTATTCTAGCCCCCTATTTTGGGAATGGCCCTAACCCCTGGGGTTTACCGATTGTAACGGAGGAGGCAAAGGTTAAAACTTATTGTGAACATGCCTAGATCATGAGGTGTAGGACGAGGTTCTGCACTTCTTAAAAGTGGAAGGATTAGATCATGAGGCATACTAGGAGGGGGAGGGCTCCTATGTTTACTGCTTATGAGTGGGAGGGATCTTATGCCTACGCTTTAAGTGCAAAAAGAATCTTATGTGTAAGATTCCTTTCACTCCTTAACAAGTAGGTGAAATATCTCTCTTTTTCTAGGACGGACATTCATGGATATAACGAGCCCTCCAAATATACTAGGAAATTTCTTGAAGGTGATTATTTTTCTGTGTTGATTCTGCTATCACTTCTCATGGAGCTCTGTCAGTTATCTCCTTATTTCAGGGGAATCCATATTTCTATTGTTTTTTTTAGTTTCCTGTCTATCTTAATGAATCTTTCTTTGAGGAACATTTGTTTTTTTTTGTAGCTTCACTGTTAAGTTTTGAGTTGTCTGTGCAGTATTTTTCTTTTGAATCACTACTCCTTTTTGTGAAGGTTTGTGTTACCGCCTGTTTTGGAGGCAAAAGCATGGAGCAAGCAAGTCCATTGATGAAAATAGGGGGCCAAAAGTTTTAAAAGGCCAACCAAGAAGTCTAAGCTTGGGATCAAAAGATGCTCATCAGTGTCGGCCAGGAGATATAGCAGAGTTGGAAAGATTATTAATAGAGTTATAGCTTTCCTGTACATGAGGAGATGAGGAGAGGGACCAGGCCCCAGGGTGAACTAGGGTACCCACAATAGTACTTTGACTTTTTGAGCGAGGCCTTTTAGTGGCCATATTAAGCACAAAATATGTTACATTTGAACTCAGAGACTCTGATTTGGTCTAATCATGGGATATTTATAATGTATAGAAACAATTTAAATGAATTTTGGGATTTTTACCATGGTACGATACACAAGTCCGTGAACAAACATTTAAAAACTCAAGGGAGGTCACACATTGTTCCTTTTCTTCTCAAGCTCAAAGAACATTTGAACCCTTCACCTAGCAACTTCTGATGTCATAAAATTTACTCAATTCAATAAAGAGAAGATATGGGGTGTTTGGTGTAAAGACATTCAGTATTCAATGATGTGTGAATTCAAAAAAATTAGGATTTTGAACTTAAAATCTTTGTCTCTGGAATACAAAGGAATTTTGTAAAGCCCCAGTTGATGCATCCATCAAATTTTTAATCACTTCAAAAGGACCAAAAATGAGGAAGATATGGGGCTGGAACTAATGAGGGGTATAAGGTTATTTTTTCAAAAGATTTAAAGAAAACTATCGCTCATCCTCTTTTGTTTTTTTTTGGTTGTGATGCTTCTTTACTTGTAACATTCAAAGAATGTTTGTAACCCTTTGGTTTGTGTGTCCAATGTCCAATGGCACAAAAATTGCTCAAATTGATTAAAAAATGAAAAGATATTGAAAAGTGTTCGATGATAAGTACATGCTCGGTGATGAGTGGTTCTACCCACCGGACCGGACTCCAATGTGGGTGCTGGTCCACACAGGTCGTGAAGTGATAGTGCCTCAAAACTCCAGCTGTTATCGGTAGTTCGCATTGCTGCATTTCCTCGAACCCCATGACCTTCTCAGGGCTCGGAAAGCCCGGTCCATTTTTTCCTCTGTACCTTGTGCACGCTCCCCAACCACAACTTTCCCGAGAACATGAGACTTGCCAGTCTGGCGGGGCCTTCTGGCTTCTCGAAGTTACTGTCCAGCCTAGAAAATAACTTGGAGAGCCAGAAGTTCTTATTTCTCTTTCTTTTTCATTTAAAAATTTTGTATCTTCAAAAATGGACCGGTTCTTTAGGCATGCGAAGATTCCATAGAGAGAGCATTCCAAATTTTTGACCGCCCTCGGCCTACTGGCCTTGGGGATCTCAAATCTGAAAGGCCCTCTATATGGAACCTTGTTTGATATGTAAAGTGATTGAAGAAAACTTATAATGTATGTCGAGGGCACCTTATATCCATGAATTTCCCTCTAAAAATTGGGAGGGATATTATGCTTACTTCTCAAGGGTGGGAGGGAAACTATGCTTACTACTCAAGGGTGGGAGAGAAATTATGCTTACTTATAGATATAAGAACCCTCCCACTATTGAGGAGTGGACATAAGAAAGTATGCTTACTCCTCAAGGGTGGGAGGGAAATTATGTCTACTTAGATGTAAGAACCCTCCCACTATTGAGGAGTGGACATAAGAACCCTGTGGTTAATATTCCTTGTGATCTACAGAGGTTTGGTTCATGATAAATTTTGCCTTGTCCTTTATGCTAGGGAAAGCGCATGGGTGGGGGACATTCCCAAAATGTGGGGTGGGACTAGGCTGTCACCTGGTTCTAGGCCCCTCATTTTGAGAATGCGCCCACCCTAGGGACGAGAGTATTGCAGTAAAATATTTTCCTTTAACATACACAGTTAACTTCCAGGTTTGAACCAGTGTTGGGCGGATATCTTGAAAATTTGGATATCCTGACTGGATATTGTTCAGGATATCACTTTTGAAATCCTTTGGGTATCAAAATAATGATATCTAGTCATATAATATCCGGATAGAATATATTTTTTGAAAATATGATATCTAGGGCAGATATTAAATCCATGCTTGGATATGGATATGAGAGGGATTTAGGTTTAGGGTGTAGGTTGTTAGGGGGATCAAAACAAAACTATGGGTACCAGTGTCGGCCATTACAAAAAAAAAAGAAAAAAAGGTTGTGGGTGTTGGTGTAGACCGTTACAAGGGAAAAAATTGTCATGGGCACCACCATTAGACCTAAAAAAAAGAGAACCCTTAATCCGGAATAAAATGGGGCTCAAGCTTAACTCAAGCCCCACTTTCTCCTTTTTCCTTCTCCTCGTGTTTTGCTCTCCTTCAAGCTCTTCTTTTTTGTTTTACGTTGTTGTTCTTTCATGTTGTTGCTCTTTTTTTCGCTCTATTGTTCTCCTCATCGTGTTGTTGGTCTCCTCTTCGCGTTGCTTAGCTTTCCTCTTTGCGCTAATGCTTTTCTTCGGTTGTTCTTTTATTTTAGGTTCAAGGTTATTTATGTTGTTATTCTCCTTTTCACGCTACTTTGCTCTCCTCATTTTGCTGTTGTTGTTGGTGTGTTTTTATTCGTTGAAGAATCTCATACTACCCCTTTGCATTTTTTCTTGCAAGAATTGGGAATGGTCGGGAGTCAAGAATCAAAAACCTATATTTTTTCAATAAGTATTTTTCTCTTTGCTTATTTTAATTTTTTAATTTTTTAAATTTCATGTCTTCTATTCTTTTTTTTTGTTTTAATTTTCTTGGCTTTTGGTTTGTGGTGCAAGGCTTGTTATAAATTGTTTTGGAAACAAACATAAACCCTTGTACTTTTGAAATTTTTTTATTTTTTATTTTTTTGCACTTTTTAAATTTTTGCTTGCTTGTAAATGTTTTGCATCATATTTAGTTATGCATAAAAACACTATCATCACATCACACAACAAAACCTTGTATTTGTTTTCTTAGTTTTTCCACCATTTGGCCTTGTAGAAAAATTGTGAAAGATGGAAGGGTCAAATGAATTTAATAATCAAACAATGCCAATTGAATAATATATAATATGCATAAATGATGAAATTAAAGTTAATCAAGTAAGGGAAAGAAGTGAAAATCCAAGTCTGCAACTAAAGTAAATAAAGTGTTAGGAAAATCTGATGAAGAGAAAACTAAATAGATTTTGCAACAATTGCAAACTCAAAGAAAAAAATGGTGTCCTTATAATAAAAAATGTAATTTGTTGGTCTTTTTATTGTGTTAATGATAATTCGAAAGTAAACTTGGATGTTCCTCAAATGATGCATTAATTATTTTGTCATTCTTAACCTATTGTTTTTGTGAATTCAAGAAAACAGTTAAGGAAAAGTCTAGTAACATATTGTAAAACAAGTGGCATAACATGTCTATAGAAACATCTTGATGCAGATCATTCAACAATTTATAAAAGGTTTCAAGAAAAAATTAATAATCAAGGGAAAAAAAATGTAAGGAAACAATTTGTAAAAAAAAGGTCTCTTATTTCCAATTCTTCCAAATCTAAATTTTTTGCTTCAAAAAGAATGATGTGGAACAAAAGATGTTTGTGAAAAATCTTGCACTTTTAATAGTGAAAAATCAATTGCCTTTGCAATTTGTGGAAAGTGTGTGGTTAAAGTGTTTAGTATTATAATTATGTCTTCATGTGCAATTCCCTTTTCGAAAATTATTTTCAAACACTATTTTGTTTAAATTGGTGGAAAAAACCAAGGAAACATATATTTTTCCTTTCTTAAATGATTACAGTTGTGCTACTACTAGTTTTGATTTGTGGATGTCTAAGGGTGCACATGATGTGTCTATCTTAGTCATAAATTTTTTGGGATCTCATTGGAAACCAAAACATGTTACTCTTGGTTTGTTTGAAACTCTTAAAATTACAGGATAAAACATTGGTTAGGAATCATATTGAACTTTCAAATGCATATCGCTTGATAATAAGATCTAGCATATGTGAAAGATGAGGGTTCAAATTTAAATACATTGACCAATGCTTTGAAGTTTGTTGTTAAATGTGAGACTTTAGGTTTGAAAGAAAGTTTTCAAGGAACCTGTTTTGATCATGTTTTTCTTCAAAGCGTGCCAATATGCCACAATTGATGACAAAGTTTGTAAGAATTTGAAATATGTGTCTATTAAATATGTTTAGGCAAATCTACAAAAATGTATTACTTGGCCAAAAAAATTTGGTAAAGGTCATCAAGAATGGAACAAAACTTGCATTGCAACTAATTTGAGACCCATGAAACTAAACACTTTAGCGAAAACAAGGTTAGTTTGGTTTTCAGACATTTAATTTTTTGATCCATTTTTGCAAGTCTATTGTTTCTAGTTTATTTTAATTGTAAGTTTTTTTTGTTGATCCTTGATATACTTCTACAAGTTGATAAGTAAAATCATCCTATTTCAAGAAGCATTACAATTCAAGGCAACAATTGTCCTATGTTATAGTCAACAAACTACTATGAAGGTTACTGGTCGTGTCTTTCCACCTTTAACTTGGCACATATTTCAAATAATTGTTCATGTTTTGTCTAGTTGTAAGTGCTTATGAGTTGAACCAATCTTGTGGGCATTGGTTACTTTATGATGCTTTGAATGTAACAATCATTATGAGTTTGAAACTTTACAAAAAATTTGGAATTTTACTTAACTTGTAAGATTAAATTAATGATGATTTTGTTGTAACCCAAGAATTATCATTGCTTGCATCTAACAGTAAAAGAGAAGTATGTGGTGTTTTATATGGTTTTCTGTCATTATTTAAAAAGTATGAAAAAAATAAAGAACATAACATGTCCTTAATGTTAGACCCTAGATTTAAAAGTTTGAGATTAGATTCATCTCTTATTGGTTGAGAACAAGTTGTTTCCATTGTGGAAGAGTATGACCAACTATCCTTATTTCCTATGCTTTTGAGATGCTACCACATCCTCCACCCTATGGCAAAATTTGGACCTATGGCAAATATGCAAACTATTGAAGAAAATAGCTCAGAGATTTTTTTAATGTCTACTGGAACCAATGAACCAACAAAGGAGGTGGTGAACAAAAAGTTGCTCATGATTAGAAGGTTTCAAGTGAATGTCAAGGATATTAAATGTCCTTTAGAGTGGTGGGCAAAACACGAGTCTCTATTTCCAACTATGGCATTTCTTGCTCGTCAGATTCTTGGCATTATTGGTTTTCAAATAGAAATTGAAAAAAAAAATTCATTGGTTGAAATTTTTACAAATTTGAGGAGATGTCACTTACAATCAAATAATTTAAATAAGATAATTTTTATTAGTAAAACTTGACCTAGTGATCCTAGGGTGGGTTGTAGTTCACCTTCTAGTTTGATACAATTGATTGAAGCTTATCTTGCTTTATAAGAAGAATTAAAACAATATGAAGATGAATTTGAATGAAATGAACTTTTGAACTTATAATTTGTAAAACACTTTTGAAATGAAAATTGTTTATCTTGTTATCCGGATTGCTAGGTTATTTGACGGATATTAATGGTGACAAATATCTGGTCATACTGAAATTTCGCAATAGATTTTTATATTTTTATGATATCCCTAAGGATATTACAATTGATTTTAAAATAATAAAAAAAACCAGAACTGGCGGATCAAAAGACGGAAAAAAAAGTTATATCCGCCCAACACTGCTTTGAACCTCCCTTATCACAAGGAGCACTTGATGAGTCAGATATCTTTGTTAAAGTGAACACTAAGAGATCCAAAGAGCATTCATTCCTAGGGGAATGACTTGACAACTAGGAGAGTTTAGTGTTGGTGGAATGTTCCTAGGCTTGTTGGAAGGGTTTCATGCTTTCTTGGTAACTATGTCAAATTGTTTCTCACACAAGCTCTGCACACTAGGAGTATTGTTAGCTTGGTGGAGTGTTATGCAAGGTTTGTTCAAGGGTTTGATGCTCTGAACTTTGTTGTGAAGTTTTAGTTAAGAGCCATCATCCCCCCCTCTTCTGTTTTGCTTCTTTGACAACCTTAAAGTTTTTTGCATCAATTTGCGCACTAGGATGCGAAAATGTCTCTTGGTGGAGTGTAGAAGGTTTTATGTTAGGTAACTCTTGAAGGGTTCATGTTTTTCTCAGTTTTCCAGTGGAAGGTGTCGTCAAATTCCTATTCTGCTTCTTGAGCTTGTCACAAATTGATCATGTCACAAACTTGCCATTGAAGAATTAGGAGACTGTTGATCTACCATCCCCATAGATTGATTCTGGCGCTATTGAAATGGACCCAAAAGCGTTGTGAAACCAAGAGAGGGGTGTCTGTTTTATCGTTGCTATTTTAGATTGTGTCATTTTTCTTTGATTTTAGAGTTCTTCTCAGCCAGAAAGTTATTGTTTCTATTTTGGATTCATGGAGTTCTTTCATCTCCTTTGCACTCGATTATTGCTTATCATTCTGGCTACAACGGTGCAACGATGATGATACTTATATTTGGTGCCCAAGCCTTTTGAGGCACAAGAGCTTAGACAAATCTCACATTTGGGATTGTGCTTTGACTCTCTAGCATGAAAGTAGTAGCCCTCCCCTTTGTATAACTCTTGAGGTTCATATTGAACGTCTTGGGCATTGTGGCCAAGCCAGTAGAATAGAGTAGGTCATGGCGGAAACTGGTAGTCGCTGGAATTCCACTTTCCTTTCCAGAATCATTAGAGCGGGGTCTTCTTCCAACCCAACAGAGTTCGAGAAACTCATAGCAACGATTACGGGGATCCATGACCTTATTGATCATGGCGTTCAGCTCAACAAGCACCTGTGTGGTTACGTATACCAAAAGCTTTCAAAGTTGAAGGCTTCGTTAGAAAGTCGTTACAAAAGCTTCGTTCGTGCACCGGAGTCGGTGCCAAACGACGCGAAAATCGTTCTTAAAGAATTGTACTTAGTAGTGAAACGTGTCGAGGTTCTTGTGCAAAAATGCACATTCATAGAAGCCCGCGATCAATGGCTTGAGGTAGCGATAACCATGGCAAATGTAGAAGAGGATGTAGTAGAGATGAAACTTGACCTGGCATGGTGGGTTAGTGTGCTGAAGGTTGCAGCCGATTCGAACATGGGAGAACCTGAACTTCTTAGCAAGGTAGAGAGCGCAATGAGAAAGCAAGGAACCCTGCTTGAGAAGCTGTCAAAAGAACTTAGTTCTTTACAAAAGGCGGCTAAAACCGACAGGGAAGACCTACTTTCTAGGCTCGAGGAAGTGAAGAAGAAAGGTGATACCAACGGCCACCAGTACGTTCTTGCTATCTATTTGTTGTCAAGAATGCAAGAAGGTTATGACCAGATTGCTCCAGAGGTGGCTGTGCAATTGCAGCCTAAAAAGAAGGGCGAGTTTTTGGGCAGCGGTGCATACGGCGAAGTTCATGCGGTTACTTGGTTAGGGAACCAGGAGTGTGCATGGAAGGTCCTTAAATATCAAGAGCTTGACCACGAATACAGAATTTTGAGACGGTGCAGTCATCCACACATTCTTCAGTCCCTCTGGTATTGGAAGGAGGAGGAGAAATCCCACATAATAATGCAGAGGATGCCTGAAGACCTTGACAAACATGTTTCTCGCAAAAAAATGGATTTACATGTGGCCATTGACGTCATGCTGCAAATAGCGAAGGCCATGCGCTATTTGCAGCATAAGAAGATCGTCCACAGGGACCTCAAGCCTTCCAACGTTCTTGTGCAACCTGACGCTGAAAATTTTGGTGAATCCAGTTACATCCATGTGAAGCTAGGAGACTTCGGGACGGCAAAAAATTACCTGAATAGCGCAACCTTCTCAGAACAAACTCCTAACCTGGGCACAACATTGTATGCTGCACCTGAGGTGATCTTTGGGAACCAAATGCCACTACCAGACGGAACTCCAAACTTTCCTCCCAAGGCAGATGTGTGGAGCTTCTCTATGGTTTGTTACCAGGTTTTATCTGGTAAGAAGCCATTCCACCAGGAATCCAAGATTGGAACAATTCATGCTAAAGTACAAGATCCAAAATTTCGACCACTTTTTCCACAAGATTGTCCTGACTATATCAGCACCTGCATTAGCAGATGCTGGGAGCAATCTCCTGATAAGCGACCAACATTCTCTGACATTTGCACCAGCCTCAAGCTTGCAAAAGCATTCAGCTTAGGAATCACTCGTCTCCAACCTTGTATGCATTTGCTTTCACATGAGCAGCCAGACAACCAAGGAACCAGGTGATCACCTAACGAAATTCCTCAATCTATCAGTTCAATAACTGACTACTTGCATACAATTCATGCAATTTTGCTACCACATTGAGCATGTCCATTGGTTAGTTCAAGATTGTTTCTGCTTGTTTGTGCGTCATCAGTTGTGCTATAACTTGTCCCTTGATTTCAACTCTTTGTTGACATTGAAGGTGTGTACAAGTATGAAATATTGTTAGTTGAACCAGTTTGTGCAAGCTTTGGAAAAACTTGTAATCCAGTGTCTTCCCTTGTCACTGAACGTTGGTTTGGTTTGGCTTTACTTCCAGGGGTGAGGTCATAGCATCACCGCTCCATGAAGCTATTCTTGGTGATGAAAGCATTACCAGAGTGCTTGTTGTGAGCAGTTCAAGTACAGAACTATTCATGAAGAATCTTTGCTTCATGAACCATGAGGTGCTTGATGGTAACAGACCCAATTTGGAGTCAATTTCGGGGATTGGCTCGGATATCAACAGAGAGTGGAAGCATTGCAGAGGTTTGCTCTGCATCCATGCTGCAAGCAAATGCATTGGCCAGCCAAAGTTGTTTGAACAGATTGACGCATTCTTGGCAGAAAGGAACTCACTGTTGACTTCCAAAAGGTGGCTTGAATCTTGGAAATGGGACTTGAGAATTGAAGATTCCACAGAATGGGAGACTTTCCAAAAGGTGGAAAAAGTGAATAGGGTTCATGTTGTATGGCTCTTATATGAAGTGTTTGAAAGTATCAAATTTGAGTGGAAACGTTTGAACGATATCTTGGAAAAACATGAAGTTCCACTCCAGATTCTGATTTTGACAAACCCTAAGAAGGACCCCACTGGTGAGTTCTTGGAAAGGAATTTTCTGGGCAAGCGTGGTGTCCTATTTCCAGATGTGTCTGCATCATCTGGACAAGTTCACTTTATCACGATCCCATCACACTGTTTGAGCAGCGTGATAGACATGGCAAAAAGTTACCAACAGCCATTTTTGGATAACCTCCCCAATCAATCATCAAGGGACATGTTGTCTCTAACACACATGGATCACAGGGCTCTTTTGCGAAGCACAGAGGTAATCAAAACATTTTCCAGCATACAAAAGACAGCTCGCATCATCTGCAAGATTGCATCAATTTTGGGCAGGAAAGGAATCATCATTGACATAGCACCCTTCAGGACGTTGAACAGGCATTACACCTTAACTCAGTCAGCGATCTTCACCACAAAGTGCATGCGTAGCATCTGGGAGATTCCTCTGATCAAGGAAACAACAATGATGAGTAAATTTGCCTTGTGGGAATCCAATGGAACTGATCCTGAACCCTCACATAGACCAGAGCAAAATGTGTCTTTGTCTCGATCATTTTCACTGAACATCAAAGATGGGAGGTACCTCCCATTCATGGCATGTGCTGCACATGCAATTGTCTATTATAGAGTTTTGCATTGTAGAGGGTGGACTGCATCTGACAATTCAGATGAGTTTGATAGCTTTAATTCTGAACATAAGAAGCGGTTTGAGGAATTCTCACAGGAGTCTTCCAGTGGGATTCTTTCTCAATTATGGCAGAAACTCTCTGGCAGTCTTGATGAAACAGGTCTCAGACAGAAGTTACAGAAATCCCTCGAGGATTTTTACATTGAGTGTACTCCTGGGCACTCT
>Ga0209611_10000928_pt1 | contig 47627 bp, 23 predicted proteins | sample S1TSphgellanicum_3_FD_187693 | JGI IMG/M metagenome (GOLD analysis project Ga0209611, IMG submission 187693) | Host-associated microbial communities from peat moss isolated from Minnesota, USA - S1T2_Fc - Sphagnum magellanicum MG (SPAdes) (version 2) | ecosystem: Host-associated > Plants > Peat...
AACCTTCATTGTGAAAGGTAATGGCTTCTTCTCGTTGCGTGCTACATCCAAAGTCCAAAATGTGGTTGATGTTGCAAGTTGCATCCAAAATGTGGAAACAAACTTGCATAAACACCAAGCAACAAAGCCAAAAGCACAACCCAAAAGGAAGTGAAGAGCACAACACTTGGAGCAAAGCCAGGAAGGAAGCACAAACACAAAGTGCAGAGCGCAAAAGCATAAAGTTATAAGCAAAGCTCAAAAGGAAGCATAAAGTGCAACACTAGGAATAAAACCAAGAAAACACCGTGCTTGAAAAAATACAATGTTAAAAAAATAATGCCAAAAAATCACAATCCTTGAAAAACCATAATGCCAAAAAATAAGGTTAAAAAACCAAAGTGCTTGAGAAAGCACAGTGCCCAAAATGCAACACTAAGAAACCATGGTGCTTGAAAAAGCACATTGCCCACAAACAATGCTAAAAAACTACAACACTTGTAAAAGCACAATGCCTAGAAACAACGCCAAAAAACCATGGCACTTGAAAAAGCACAATGCCTAGAAACAATGCCAAGAAACCACGGCACTTGAAAAGGCATAGTGCCTAGAAACAATGCCAAGAAATCACGTTGCTTGAGAAAGAACGGTGCCCACAAACAATGCTAAAAAACTACAACACTTGTAAAAGCACAGTGCCCAGAAACAATGCCAAAAAACCATGGCACTTGAAAAAGCACAATGCCTAGAAACAATGCCAAGAAACCACGGCACTTGAAAAGGCATAGTGCCTAGAAACAATGCCAAGAAACCACGGCACTTGAAAAGGCATAGTGCCTAGAAACAATGCCAAGAAATCATGTTGCTTGAGAAAGAACGATGCCTAGAAACAATGCTGAAAAATCACAGTGTTTGATAAACAAAAAAAGAGGTTTAGGGTTAGGAGGTTAGTTTACTATGAAAAAATTTCTCAAGTTTCTTCAAGTTGCACGTTGCACCTCTTAAAGTTGCATCCAAAACCAAGCTTGAATGCAAAGAGAGCAAAGCACCAAGAAACCAAAGCACCAAACCTTAACAAGCAAAGTGCCAAGCACAAAGAAAATAGAGCAGCACACACTAATCTAATGAAACAAGGAACTTGAGAGCACAAACTTGTAGCTCGAAGCAAATTTGAGCACAAAACACAAAATGCAAAAGCTGCAATGCCAAAAGCTTGAGGGTGACATTTTTTTGTTCCTCCTAAACCTAAACCTAACTAAAAAGCTTAAACGCTAAATGAAATACATATCCAGCATTTTTCTAAACCCTAATAGTTGGATATCAACTTTTGAAAACCCCTTTGGGCGAATATGGTTAGAGATAAAGATAATAGTGCAATTAGGCATCTGGTGGTTGTGCACATAGCCGGTTATGAAAAAAAATTTTAAATCCGAATATGTATGAATACATATCCAGCCATTATGCATATGCATATCCGGATGAATTTGGACAACCAGACAACACTGGTCTGCACAGCCATAATTGAAGGGCAAGCCAAAAGCATATTCCTAACATGAAAGCAATGTGCCAAAGGAATTCCAAACCAAATACATGAAGAGAAATGGGGACAAATGCACTGCCAAACTATTTGCAGTTTTAACATTGTTCTCCAATAGATTTTACACAGTACTTGAAACCTTATCGTATTGCGCATATTGCTTGTACTCCTGGAGCAATTTTATTATTACGTAGCCATTAGCGTTTTCCTGGAGCAATTTTATTATTACTTAACCAAGATCATTTTCTTTTGCAGAGGTCTATTACATTACATTGTTGGGTTTCTTTCCCTGGAGGTGATGGTTTGGCACACCAATGACATCATTTTCAGCTTCTTCAAGTAGTCCTTGGTTTAAAGGAGCCTTCTTAGATTCAAGGCATTGTTCGGGAAAATGTGGTGGTAGTAAGTAATGTTATAAGCATCATGGTGGGAGTATGTTGACTCCTGCATCCATCATCTACCCAACAACCAAACACCCATGTCATAAGTAATGCTCAGTCATCCACACATGTGTTACATAGAATAGAATGAAACAATGAACAACAGATCAGAGACCTTGTGTTTGGAAGGCAACTCTGAGTTCTAGAATTTCCTGTGCAAAAACACAAGATCACCACAATGAATTGTATGATTTCTAATTACTCTTATGATTTCCAGTTCCAATTATGTAGTTGTTGAACCTGAGATATATAGAAAAACAACAGAGCTTGATATGAGCTAAAAATCTTGATACAAACAAAATTACAACTCACCTTCTCATGCTCCACTGATTCTGTGGCCACAGATGGCCAGGCCTGAAATAACACGCCTTCAACATAGAAGCCCGTGTTCGACACATCCCAGTGGCAGCGCCAGCAATCATAAGGAGGGAAATAAGAGGAGGCTTCCCAGACGATGATCGAGTGCTCCTGCTTACCAGCTGCTCCAAAGTCACAGGTGAAAAGAGTGGTCCCCCAAAGATTTTCATTGAATTCAAACATATACGGCGGTGCATTGGTACCAAGGATGTGCACACCAAGGTCATTATCAGCTGAGTGGCAGTGGACAGTAAGTGACTCCGTCATCCCATTTGTGATAATCACAGCTGCTTTGCAACTGACAGGCTCCATGCAGCAAGCCATAGCCATAAGAGCTACCATGAGAAGACAACAAGAAGCATGAGTTCCCTGCATACACGTCCATCCAACCCCCATTTTTGCTTGTTATCGAGTTCCTAGTCAAGGATAAGTACTAAGTACACAGCAAAGCTGCAAATTCCAGTTACAAAAACATAATATGAGAGAAAGGATGGCACGGATCTTATAGCTGACACGGCCTCTTCTGAAATTAGAACTTACTTGTACCCCGAGGAAAGAAGCATTTGGATGTGACACCGATTTTATTCTTGATCAAGGCAATTGATGGGTGCTTTTTTTTATAATGTAAACATTGCATTACTCTTTTGGAATATCCAGGACAGAAATGTTATGTTGATTATTATTCCTTTTCTCGGTGTGTTCTTCTAACTTTCTACAAAAGTCCATACAGATTAGGCTAAAAGGAGGCCTGATAATGAAGATGAAAGTGACAAGACCAAATAGGAGAAGTTCATGTGAGTTTTGAAAGAATATGTATGACAAGAGAATATTTGGTCACTTTTGTTTTTGTGAGGAAAAAAAAGTCATTAGATTTGCAAAAAATTAAAAATCATCTTGTGACATTTCCCTATTGGTTTTTGGTTTGGTAACACAATTTTTAAATATTTAAGTAGGTTCCTAGAACATGTCATCATTTAATGTGAGATCCCTTTTGGGTTCCTCATAACTAATGTGATGTACCAAAATGAAAAAAATTAAATGAATTCTTTTCTTTTACAACAACATGATGTACATGAAAATAGATTAACTTTTTTATTTTTCCCCTAGTTATGACCAATTTATCATAAATACCAATTGTTGATATTAAATTAATGGCAAGGCCATTGCATATAACACACCTTGTTTGTTTAATGGTGTAAACATATGTATTTGCCATGATCTTAAAATATCATGTACATTTAGTCCTTGTGGAGATTGTTTTCTTTCTTCAGATTGTGTTGTAAAATGTCATCTTGTTTGAAATATTGAACTTCTATTATAGTTGGGTCATTACTATAGTGTGGCTTGCATCATTGGCCCAATTGAATAAATTGGTAGATTTTCCTCAGCCGAAGTCTGAAATTCAATTTTCATTATAAAGTGAAAATTGAATTTGTATTCAATTTTCAAATGACATTATTCAAAATTCAATATCTTCATTAGGTTAAAAATTATGAAATCATCTCCATAAAATCTCGTTCATTGAGCTCCTTCCAACAATATCAAAATCACTCCTTAATTTCTCCAAAAAAATTACATTGGATCTTATTGCATCCTCAATGTAAACATTATTCAATATTCAATAACTCTTGCACCATAAGTCTAAACATTACAAATTCACCTCAATGCACACATACCTATCAAGGGCTTTCCAACAATATCACATGTATGAAAATGTTTAGGCAAATTTTGAACAAACTTGAGTAGCAATTACAATATCACATTCACACCTCCATATTGGTGGAATTTTTTTTTAAAAGTGGAGACTTAACAAGGTGAAAAAACAAATGTTGATTCCAATCAAAGTTGGATTTTCCTCAAATTATCATTCTCAAGGCACATATGAACTTCAAGGTTCTTATTTTTGAGAAAATGTGTCAAATACTTACAACACAAAGCGAGAACCAACCACAAAAATGCAATGGATCACCCTGATAAGCAAGGGGTATATCACACTGTGGCCTTGCCATTTACATTAAAAAAGTATCTTACAGCAAGAGAAGAATTAAGGAAACTCAAATATTTCACCATGCAAAAATATAATCTTCGAAAAATCCTCTTAAAGAAACCAAAATCCTTCAAGATATTATAACTCTATAACTAATCTCAAGTTTCAACTCAAGGCCAAAAAATCATCTTTCAAAAATCATCATTTAAGAATAGACCTATTATTACCTAGGGGCCAAAATCCGTTAAGCTACTGTACTCTATAATGAATCTAAACACAATATCCTTGCCTTGGTAGGCAAGGCCAACAATGAACTTATGTAAGAATATGGCTATTCAATGAAGAGAGTGGATATCTTAATGTGACTATCTTCTTCACGAACAGTTCTACAAAGGAACTATCTAGAACTCATCATGGGGGATGTTTAATGCAAATTTAAAAACTCATTGTTTTTCCTTTAATTCCCTTTGAAAGATAGAATGATATATTCTATACCAGATTTACAAACACCAATTTCAATATAATTAAAATATAAATTTCAAAAAGTCCAAACAACTATTTTGGCCCCCATAAACAAAACAAAATTTGATCCAAAGAAGTGTGAATTCGAGGTAAGAATGTACCAACTGTCCAAATATTGGATACCACATGTCCAAATATTTCCCAAAACTCCATTTGGAAAGCTCCAAAAGCAAAGGTTTTTAGGACAAGAAATGTAAGAAACCGGGGGAAAATGCCATGCTCTGAAATTAAAACAATTGTGAGTTCTTTTGAGTTCTAAAAGCATGGTTATTAAAACCCATTTTGATAATTAATATTCCCCTATCTATTCTTCTTTTCAAAGTTTGTATGGCAAGTTTCACAAGTTTTCCTTTCATTGTGAATTCTTATATGCTCAACTAGCCAAAAAAAATTCTATGCCTAAATTTTCAGCATTTGTGCCAAGTTTTTCTTTCCTGGCTCCTTAAAACAACAAAATAGCTTGGACAACCACATTTTGAGTAGGACCCAATGAAGAGAAATTGAGCATAAACAGTTCTAATGTGTCAAAGAAGCTTCTTCCAAATCTGTGTCATCTACAGCCTTATAGTGGAAACTGCTTCAAGCTCTAGGGGAGTTTTATTGCTTGTAGGACCATTTTCATTTGTGTCCTTTTTCTGTAATTTTTTGTCAACTTTGAGTTTCTTTCTCTAGAAGGTGGTGAATTGGCAACAACATTTTTATTCAGATCAACTCACTTCAAACCAGACTTCCTATGGAGATATCAAAAGCACTGGTATAAAATCCCATAATCGGCATTATGGTGATTTGGAAGGTATTTTCTGCATCACAATGTGCACCCAAAAACCCAAATCATCATGAAAAAACTCGTTAGTCGTGTCAGAAATACATGAGCAAGATGTGTAATGTTCAAAGAATTTGCAACAGAAATGATTTTTAAAACCTTTTGTACAAGAGGGTCAAAAGGCATTGTGGAATCTCATTCATTGTAGGCGATCTGTGGGAATGAGAAAACAACACAAATTGATATAACAAAAGACACTGGAAAAAAGAATTCACCTTCTTTTCAGCTACTGTTGTTGCAGTTTCTGGCCATTTCTGAATTAATTTACCGTCGACATAAAAGCCCTGGCTCAACACATACCAGTTGCAATTCCAACAATGATAAGGTGGGTCACGGTAAGAGTAGCCTTGCCATACAATTTGCGAGGTATCCTGCTTGGAAGCTGCACTAAAGTCACATGTGAAGAGAGTTCTTCCAAAGATGTTTGGGTTGAAATCAAACTGATACTTCTGTAAGTAATAGCTCAGGATGTGCACACCAAGGTCATCATCCGCAGAGTGACAATGGACCTCAAGTGGCTCAAACAAGGCATTCGTGATACTCACTGATGCCTTGCCATTTACAGGCTCCTCCATGTAAACCACCATGAGAGCTACAATGATAAGAGCATGAGCAATACTCAACGCTTGGGCATGATTTTTCCTAGCCATTGGCTCAGCACCCATTGTTGTATTTATGCGGTTAAGTGTGCATAGATCTATGTGCAGGCTTGTGGGAAAGGAGGTCACTACTTGTATACACACAACAAATGTGATGGGTCAAATTACTGAAGGATGGAATTGCTGTTCAAAGGCAGATAGTTGTTTTGGACTTCAAACTAGTTTATTATGTATCCTGTGTACCAAATCCCTGGACATGACAATAGTTCATATTACTTCATGGCCCTTTCAAGTCCTGTTAGCTAGGGACTGAGAAAATTCATACTGGAATGGTTGATTTGGACAAATGAGCAAGTAGTATGTAAGATATGTGAGGTCTAAAAGGGAGAAGAAACTCTCAGACTTGGCAGTTTCCATCCATCAAGGGGGAAATTGGGGCCCATGTGATAAGAATTCCTACCAAAGTGCAACCAATTAGAGACCCATTTAGAAACACAAAAGTCTTTTATGTGTGTTGGGATCAGATGAACTTATCTACATCACTATCTTAATGAAAATCCCACCAGATTCAGTTCTACTAGACATTTTTCTTGCCAGAGTTTTGAACTGTATGGACCCAGTATGTTAAGTGTCAGATTGAAAAATGGAGAAACGAGAATTGGGTATAATATTTTATGATAGCCAAAAACAAATTCAGTCAAAATGCCATCTCTGTCACAATTAATTGGAAGCTGCAAGGAGAGGCTTTGAAGGAAATTCCATTCCAATTGAAGGGGTGGAAAAACAGATGGAATGACAAGTTATTTGCTGATAGCTAGTTTGCTGCCCCTCTAAAATTGCTTTAAGGATGAACACTTTAAGGATGAACAATTGCAAAGCTCTTAGGGACACTTCAATTGTCTCATTTACTATTCATGGGGTCCTTTGCTCAAGGTTTGTAGAACTTTTTTGACAGCAGTTTCCAACCCTCTTTCAATTGAGTTGCATTTATTTTTTTCTTATGGTTTTTTCGGTATTTTACCACATGCAAGGAAGGAAAGTATGCAAGGAAAGCAAGGACATTACCTTTAAGGATGTTGAACTCTGATTAGAGGATCTCCTATCTTAAAGGCTTGACCCATGTTTGTGGGGCCACTAACTGAATTGGACTAGGTCATCAGGGTGTTTTGCACAGAACCCAGCCAGAACCAGACCTCTGTTAGAACTTACCAATTTGGATTCGTATACAACATGTCATGTCTCTGTTTACAAAAGTGCAACTAATTAACTTCAGAACAGAAACACACCAGATTCCAAGAGCTAAATGTAACAAGACAACTTCCATTCTGTGAAGGAACCATCTCTGTCTCAAGATGTGCCAGTGGGATCTTTCATGATTCTGACCAGTTGTAATTTTGCAGTGTTTTACTTCCCACTAAATGATTGTATAATGATTGCATCTCTATGGTCAGGGCAAATACGACTTCTAGCTAAGCAGAAATCCAACACTTGTAAAATGCATCAGATTGCACAGTTCTTGAGCAATTCTACTTGGTGTATACTAAAGCTTGGTCCCAGTTTTATCAAAATGACAACCAAACCAAAAGTTAAGATGAGAAAAGTACACAAGAAAAAAATAGTAGACACTTGGTTTTTCCCACCGAAACTTGTGAGTCCTCACAAGAGCTTCACTCTGGGCATGGGATTTGCAGAATTGCCATTACCCATTTCTTAAATCACATACATTTTGTTAAATCTTGCAAATCTTGCAAAGCCATACCCACTTCCATAAAATGATACTTTCACTCACCTTCCAATTTCATTCCAATTGGGGGTGAAACATGGATTTGAGGATGAATCTAAGGCCAAAGACAGGATGACTTTTTACCTGTAACCTTCTTTTGGAGTGTATTTTGGTGTGATGTATTCACTGCTGAGGTCTTCAACTTGGAGTTTTTTCCTTCATCTATGCTGTGACAACAAAAGTGATTAGATCAATTCATATTTTATGTCAAACCAATGTGATTACAGATAGCTCTGAATGCTCTTTTCTTGACTGTATTCGTATCAAGACCTGCTATCAAGTTATCACAATCATGACAATATGGAACTTTCCTGTACACATGAAGCCCATTTGATTAGGAACAAGCTCAAAAGTTCTTCTCTGCAAAGGGATTACACCCATGATCTCCAAATCAGATCAGAAACTTTTATCCACAAATCCACCCAACAACCCAAAGTCTGATTTTATGACTTCCTGTGAAAGAGGGCCATTGGGAGGACACAATTGAGTTGCTAGTGGGTGACGAGTTGAGTTTGACCAATGGCCATTACCCGACATAATTGGCACTTGGGAAAGATTTTGCCACATCTTTAGGAACTTTGTACAATTTTGGTAGATTTCCACAATGTTCTACATATTGGTCACAAGCATTTGAAAGAAAAGTTAATACTCAAAAGCTCAAGATGAAAGGTGAAATCTCTTATGACGACAATTGAGTGTAAATGTAGCAGCAATAACCATAGGTGATTGCTTTGAAAGCAATGGGTTATCTAGTCTAGCCAATGTTACAAACCATGATTGGTTATTCATGATTGATGAATCCATGATTTAAATAAACTTATATGAAAGTCGTTTTAATTCTTACGACATGGAGAAATGTCAATCATATATATTATGATGTAAAAGTCTATTTCAATGACTTTCATGAATATGTCATTTTTAATTCATTTAAAAAACAAGACTATTCATCACAAATATGCATTGCATTATTTTGAAAATAGCTTTGGGTGATTTGTACCTATTAAATTCATTTCATATTTATCCAAATGTTCCCATAATATATTTAAAACATTGTTGCATCCACACACACAAAATTTTTATATTAATGTATAAGTTAATATGAAAATTTTAAGTAGTGATTACACTTTCAATGTCTCTTGTTATTGTATTTGCACTCGATTATGACAATTTCAAATTGAATAACATTGGCTAAATGGAAGAAACAATAAGTAACTAAAAATCTTGGGAAGCTAAAGAGTTGTAGTTGTTGGTTATTTACATAATTGTTTTTTGGTTTCATTGACATCCATGAAAAAGACATATTGAGATGTGAATCTTGGATAAACTAGATGTTGATCCACTATGTCATGTGGGCTTGTGTTTGGGTCATTGATAAAATTGAAATTCATACTTTAGAAGGCCTTTCATTTTTTGTGGTCATGAATCCTAGTCACTAGGCTACTAGCTTGATGCTACACTAAATGATTGTCAACTATAGCAAGTATGTTTTTGTTTAATGTTTCTTTAAACTTTGAAAACTACATAGTTGAGCATGACATTTATTAAAACCATATTTCCATCAACATGTCATATCTACATGAAGTTGAATGTTTTTAAGAAATTAGCAAGTTTTTCCATGTAAATGACTAAGCATTTAAAAGTGTGAATGCATCATTATGCATTGATATTGAAATATGTAGTATCATCATATGTTTGTATACCACATCGACAAAGGCATTAAACCATCAACACTTGCTTGGAGTTGAACAACTTTTGAATGATGCTTATGTATGGGATCAAGATTGATGCACAACACAACACCTTGTCAACTTCAAAGGTTGTATTGATGAATGTTGATCACTTACAAAAGAAATGATTAGTTATCAACAAAGGTCCACTAACAACATCACACCCTTTCTAGAACATGATTTAGCAATAGTATTTGTGTGAAATTTATTTTTTCATAGGTTCATATTGTTTAAACATGAATAATTGTTTGAAATTTTAGAATGTCTAAAGTCCATGTCTAAGTTTTGTAAGCTAAGGTTTTAGGGTTTAAAACTTTAACATGGCAACTAAAGTATCAAAAATAAGGTGGCACCCAATAACCTTGTAATCATTATCTTGCAAGATTATTGCTTCCTTTAAAATAAAAATCATCAAGAGAAAGCTTGGGCCCCGTTCTATTTAAGCTTTATGTGATTTCTTGTGTGTTCAAGCTTTACTATGATTTTTTATGTTCTATTTTTGTTTGGTTTCTGGTTTTGGTGTTGCTTATATTTGTTTTTTTTAATGGTGTTTCATGTTTGCAAGTTCATGGAGCTCAATTTAAGTTTTGCCTTTTCCTTGTTCCTTTTGCTCTTTGTTTTTTATCTTCATTCCTATTATTTATTTTTCATTCTTACTCTTTTTTTTGTTTTTCCTCCTAGCTCCTATGCTCATGATTCCCAGTTCATGTTCTTCACTTTCAACTCTTTTTCATTGTTCCCAACTCCTACCTTTCACTCATTGCCCATGTTATGTTCCCAATTCACAATCTTCTCTCTTAGCTCCTACTATCTAGTCTTAGTTTTTGATCTTCATTCTTAATCGTTGTTATTTAATCTTGGTGTCTATCACAACAAATGTCACGATTCATTAAAAATTCACCATTATAATGCAATCATTTAGCCTTGTAAAAGTCATAGCAAAAATGACCCATAACATGCAATCTTGATTTCTAAAAAAAACACACATGCACACACATTCTCTTAAATATGTTTTCAATGAAACAATAAATCACATTTTGCTTATAGAAGGACATTAAAAACATTATTCCTCATCTCATTTTGACATTCTATCATTGAATTATTAGCAGGAAGGAGCACATGGCAAACATTACTTATACAATGTGTCATTGTTGCAAACGTTACTAAATAGAACTAGGCACATGAATTAAATTAAACTACTTGGAATAATGGCAAACACCCATTGCACTTGGGTTTTTTTATGCATTTAAGTTCTAAAATAATCAAGAGACTTAAAACATTAACTCTTTGAATTTTTTTCAATACACTCAACTTCAAAACACCTTGTAGTTCTCAACATACACATCCTATCATTATCTACAACTCTACAAACTCATAATAAGTGTCTTGATTCAGTTTACCCATTTCATTGAATGTCAAATTTTGAAAGTTGCATTTGCATTTTGAATGTCATGATGCTTAAAGGCCCCTAGAGAAAATGTGATTTTTTCAAAGGTTCAACTTGATTAAAAGGTTCACATTGACCAAAGGGGATGGCCATTTTGATTAAACGTTCGGGGCATGAAAGACACATGTTAATTTTGATTTTTAAAATCGACTAAAATGATTTTTTTAACCATGTGACAAACTAAACATCTAATCAAAATGGATAGAAATCCATCAAAATAACCAAAGCTTAATGAAATCAACCATACTCAATCATGGCTAGAATTTAGTCAAATTGACCATTTTGACTTAACACTTAATCAAATCAACCATATTAATTTGGGTACTTAACTTATAAGCTTGTTTGGCTTAAGGTACACACCTATCCTAAGTTCACAATTAGGCTAAGTTACACATATTACACCTAATAAATAATTACAAGGCTTGATAGGTTACCTACATGTTACATATAACCACATGTAGGTACTAGGCTTAATAAATTAATTAGTTGGTATTTAATAATTACTAGTTAATAATCGATAATTTAAGATTATTAATTTAATTGATTAATTATTATAATGAAGTCAACATATTATAATGAAGTTAATATATAAAAATCAATGAAGTTCATTATAATATGTTGACAAAATCTTTTGAAGTGGTAGTATTGAGACATTCAAGTCCTTACATTTGCAACTTTCACTACCTAAGTTACTTTAGCCTTAGATGGCCTAAATAGCTAACCTAGACCACTTAGGCAAGGTGGGCTAAGGTTGGTTGCTTAGCATAGCGGACCTAAGCTAAATAGGGTAGGTAGGTAAATAAATTACTTATTTTTACATTAATTATTAAGCAATGTAAGTAGTTAAATAAATTATTATAATTATTATGATATATTTATTATATTATATTATTATAAAAATCTTAATTAGATATATAATTGTTGTCAAAATATTGTTGACTTGTCAAAAATCTAGTAAAAAAATCTAGTAAAAAAAACCAACCAAAAAGACCTAGTCAAAATGGCCGGGTCTAAATTAACTTGTCCAAAATGACACTTTGGTCAAGTTGAACATGACGACAATTGGGATACTTTTTGGTCAATTTTTCCAATTGAAAAGCCGCATTTTCTTGTAATAAATTACATTGGATTGGGGAAGTTATAATGTTTCCAAAAGAATGTGTGTGCTAGATTTTGATTAAAAGTCAATATGTTAAATGTGAATTGAACTTCAATATACAATAACATGTTTCATATGAACACATGAAACAACATATATCAAAATTAGGTTACATTGAGAAATAATCATGGGTATATCTATAGAAAAAAACAGCCAAGTGATGTGTATGCACTTTTAAAGGTTTTATGAATTGTTGGATGTTTTTTCATCACATGTTAAAATGAGTGTTATATTTTTAAAACAATGTTTTTAAGATATCAATGTAACACTTGGATAAATTTGATAACTATATAATGAACACAAAATATCTAGCATATTTTTTATAGACATTAACTATAATGATTTGAAACATTATTTTTGCATTAGAAGTTTATTATTGTTTCAATATAATTTAAGCAATGTGTAAACAATTGGGAGCTTCCACATTAGCTTGTCAAGACCATCCTAAGAACTCCTTAAGATGTGTTGTTGATTCTTTTTATCTTGAACTTATTTTCATAGATGTTAATGATGATTACTGATCAATACCAACTTTGGGTGGTGTAACAATTTAAACATGATTCATAAAATGTTCTTAGTTCATGGATTTACTTCAACCACATTGCAAATTGCAACTATGTACTTGTGTTCTTTTTCCATCCAAGAAATCAAATATATATATATATGTACATTATCTAAACCTTATATGTATAATTATCAAAATTGTGGCAATCTAAAGACTTGAAACAAAAAAAATTGTACACATCACACATGAATCTAAACACATAAATATATTTTGATGTTAACTTGAACATCAAAACAAAATCATTCTTCCAACAAATTTTTCATATTAAAAAATTGTTTTGCACCCTCACATTGCCCCAAAACTATTCATTAATCCATGGCAATCTAACCAAGGTATAGTTGTAAAAGGTGAATCCCAAGTGTTGCCATCTTCAACAAGCTTTTTCCATGAGTTGTTTATACATTATAGGATACATGGCAATCTCACATGTTCAATAGGACCATCCTTGTGGTCTTGCAATTGATGCAAGATGTGCTCATGCTCAAGGCCGTTGAACAATAAAGGGAATAATGAAAGACTTGATGTTGTAAAGGTCGACTTAAACCATGGAAAAGTTTCCATTGCAAAAAATACCCTTTTTTATTTTTGTTGACATTTGTAAGTTTGGATAGGAAACTTCTCCATATTAACTTCACATATGCCATACCATGATAAATTTGGGATCTAAATGAAAAGTTTGCATTCAAATTTATATTTTATGTTGCAATTTGAATCAATTGTAGTTCAAGCTAAAAATTTGTAGTTGTACACATTCTAGTTTCAATCTTGCTTATAAACTCTCCAAGGCAAACATATGACCTCTCAAATCCAAGTGCACAATGTGGCCTTCAAACATTATGACCTTCAAAATTGAAGATTCAATTCCATGAACAAATTTAGTTGGAATGTTTATTAAATGAATTTGTAAAGTTGTAGATAATGATGGGACATGTGTGTTGAGGAGTGAATAGGGCATCAAGCTTCAAAGTGATTAGAATTTCAAGTCTTTTAAATATTACAAAGCTTGAATGATTTTTAAAAACCAAGTATAAGGGGTGTTCAATGTTACAAAACTTGAATACATAAAAAAAGATCGTTATGAAGCTTGAGTGCATAGAGAGAACCAATGCACAGGGAGTTTCAACACTTATATGTACAAGCTTAAATTAATAGTTTGAATGAAGAAGTAGATGCAAGGAGAAAAGGTGGGCAACAATGCAAGGTTATAGGGATGAAAGAAATTTAGGTTGCATAAGAAAAGAAAGGCCCCATTGGACCTACACTTGATTACTTCACAATGTTTAACAGATGGGGGATGAGCCAATTATAAGGCCACAACATGGCCTATAGGTTGGGCTAGAAGGTTGGTCTAGAGATTTTTTTCAAATCATTTTGGAACTAATTGGAATGATGATAAAAAAACCAAACTAGTTATTCCAAAGAATTGAAATTTTAATGTTTGCAACTAGTTTTTATATGCAGTAGCCTTTACAATAAGGATCCATTGCATATATAATGTTTGCCCAAAACACCTTTTGCAATAAATATTTTAAATGTAAGAAATAATTTTTGTTGGGAGGGGGGTTATGGGTTGTAATTGGGACCTTGGTGGTGACCATCAACATTATGGACTAAGTAATTGGCATGATGTTGTTGGTTATTGAAAAAAAATTTATTGAGGGAATGTTGATGTTATTTTGTATAACCAATGGCCTTGAGCCATTTACTAGACATAACTAATGTTCTTTACATCATAACCTACTTTGTAGCTGGATGTGTATTGCTTAAATTTATCCATACACAAAATGGATATGCATCATTTTTTGTCCACACACGAAATGACATATAAACATTTTAATAATTGGGGGGCATGGATGTCCTCAAAAGAATAAACAAATGATAAGCATAAAACCAATGCATGTCATAAAACAAATGACATGCATCAAAAGACCACCTTGTCAATTTGGGCTCTGTCATTTTTATTAACAAAGTAATTAACTATTTGAATGTAGATAGTGACCCGTTAAATTAAACCTTTTATTATTATTATTATTAAGTGGGTAGGTAAGTAGGTAGGTAGGTAATAAATAGGACTAGGTAGGTTTAAAAAAACATTTAAGTAAGTAGGTGTTAGCCTAACCTAACATAGCCAACCTAACCTAACTTAATTGAATTACTTTAATTTAGCCTACAATTACATTAGCCCTCTAAGCATGCACATAGGTTGCAAGTGTAAAGAATTGAACTCCAAACCTTCATAATGATAAACCAAGTCCTTACTAATGGATAACACTATCAAAGGTGTTTAGCTTTTATCAAGTTTTTTATTTCATGCACATTTATTTCACATCACTAAACATAGTGGTTAAATCCAAATGACATCTAGTGGTTAAAATCACGTTAAACTTAATGGTTAAATCAAATGGTTAAACCTAATGACTAAAACTAATAATCTAATTTAATGGTTTAGTTTAATGCCTAAACATAATTTGATTAAACTTTGTTAAACATAGTGATTAAACATAATTGATAAACCTAATAGCTAGATTTTATAACAAAACTTTGGTTAAACCCAAGTTATATTTAATAATTAAACTTCGGTTAAACCTAGTGATCAAATCTAATGATTTGATTTAAGCAAAATCTAACGGCTAAACATAATGGATACATTTAATATTTAAATTTAATGGTTAAACATAATAACTAAACCTCATGGTTAGACCTAGTGGTTAAATTTAAGTAAGTAAATGGGTGGGTAAGTAAGTAAATAAATAGTATGTAGGTCGGTGGGTAGGGAAATAGGTAGGTTGTACAAAGGTGAGAAAATATACATTATGAAAAATCACATCCATTGAAACCACACTATGTTGGGCAAGGATATATAGCGAATATCTTGGAATAACTGAAGATTTAAACATAATGAATTAATCAATGTAATTATAGGCTAATTAAACATTATAGGTAGGACAACCTAGCTTTGGATAGATTCTAAGTAGAATGAGTAGTGAATAAAATTTTAGGTTAACTAGACATTCTAGGCAAGAAAAACAAACAACATAATTTTGGACAATTAAAGGATTTGAATGCTAACATTTTGACATTATAAAAGTTATGGGGAGTATATAGAAGACATTTTTGGGGTATAGGTTGGATGTATAGAAGCATGTAATCATTAAGAATTAAGGTTTGGGAGGGGGGACTTCACCATTTTTAGGTTTAAAATTCAACACTAAATAATTTTCATCTTGAAGTGGGGTTAGTATGTAGAAAGGATGTTGGTTCTAGATGTCTTTTTGTTGAATGGAAAATGAAAAAAAGGAAGAAGGGTGAGGATCATGACAAAGTGAAAGGAAAAGCTTTAGGGTAACCTATTGTTGTTAAGGAAAGGAAGTAAGATGGTAGCGAAGAGGAGAGGACAACAAAAACATGCATGGAAGAGGGGGAGGGAGGGAGGAAGGAAGGAGGAAAGAATGAGGTGGCCAAAGGTAGAGTAAGAGGGGGAACTACGTGTTTTTGTTGAACATCTGAACCTTGGTGAACACAAAGAAAAATAAACATTTGGGGAAGGAGGTTGTGGGAATGTTGTGCACGGTAGGAAAAAATCATTGCATATTGTCATCGTTGATCATGTTGTATTTTAGTTTTAGTTAACATTGCTAAGAACTAGAACAAAAAATAAAATTAGACATTAGGAACCATAGATAATAACAAGAAAGGAGGGTTAGGTTACAAGGAAGACAAGGTGTGTAAATAGTAGTGACAATTAATTAGTTTAGAATTTGAACTCGCAAGTGTTGTTAAAGAATCCATTTAGTAAACCCCTTGGCAGAATTGTTAAGGGTAGGGAAAATGAACTCACTAGAAATTTAAACAAATAAGTATGACTTAAAACCTAGGGTGTAATATTTTACTTAACGCATTGTTTTTCAACTAGAGCTCCAAAGCAATTTATATACAACTACACTATAACTAGAGCATGGAAATAAGGCTAATTAATAAATAAAATGTCACATTAAAAAATCAAGGAGAAATTGCAAGTTAGTTGTAAATGGGACACCTATTTGGTGTAATGTAAGCATCATACATACAAGTGTAGTCAATTATGTTTGACTATTTGGCAAGTTACACTTTAGTGGCCTATGGCAACTACATTACACTAAGTGAAAATGTAACACTCAATCATTAATTACATTGCAACTAATGTATGATTTCAACACATATGATCATGCCACATGCACACATTTCCACCATCCATTACATATGACATTTGCGATTAATTGTCAATTAAGATTGCCATTGATACAACTAGTTATGCAACTTTGTTGTTACTATAAAAATATTATTTTTCCACTATTTTGTGATTGTTCTTCAACTATTAGTGGGTAAATAACTAAAAAAATTCATATGTAAGTCTTAATATTTAATAATGATTTTTTTCAATAATTTATTATCTATTAAATATTATTTAATAGTTAATATGAATTCATCAATCTAATTTAGATAATTTGTTTTTTAATTTATTCAAATACTTAGTTTTAAAATAATTAATCATCAATTCAAAAATTCAGATAATTAATTATTTTATAATTATTTATTTTCCCAAATTCATATTTAATCTTCAATAATTAATAATATTTTTCCAATAATGTATTAAATATTAAATATTAAATATTAAATATTATATAAATGATTTAATTACTATAAATTAATGAATTAAACTGAATAATTATTTGAAATAACTAGCTAGCAAATTAGATGAGTTGGATTAATAATTTAAATAATTAGTTAGTACCTTAATTCAAATAATTAATAATCTAAATTAAATATCTAAAATTAATTACTTGAATGCACTAACTAGCTAATTATTTGAATTAGAATAATTAATTCAAATAACCATTTCATATAATCCAAATAATTATTTAAATTAAACTTATTAATTCAGAAAAATAATTAAAATGATTATTAAAAATAATTAATTCACATATAATAATAAATTAATCACTTATTTAGTTGCAAAATTTACAAAATTAAAATTAAACAAATAAAATGGATTTTTTTATAAAAAAATTACAATTCAATTTATAACTAATGTGCAACTAAAATATTTAACCAATAAGTTTTGTCCTATAATGTCATTTCACAAATTATATTTTTAAAATGTCTTTCTTATATGCTCCCATTAAAATATGACGCACTCCCAATTCCTTGAAGGACTCAAATGTGAGTCCAAGTAGAAGACAACGAAAGAGAGAGGAGTCGGGGCAAGTTCCCTAGCTCACAACATTTTGAGGGGTAGAAGGGCATGTTGGAGCTTCAGGATGGGACTAGGAAGAGTTGACAAGTTTCACTCACTCACACGCGCCTGCACACAATCCACACAAAGTTATTAGTGCATAGTTAGAACACCTTTGGTGTTAGGATGACCCATAGGCAACACGGACACATTAGACTCACCACGACCCGGACTTGGGGGAAGGCATCACCTTCCCCTTTATAGTATACTCTGTGGTTGGTCACAGAGCCTACATCCAAATGGTTTTTCTCTCCCGGGACCCCTGAGTGGGAGTCTCTAAATCACGCCAAATGGGATTTTCGCAATTTTGGAGTCCCATAACTTTGCGAGCAGACCTCAGATTGACGTGCGATTTAAAGCAAAGTTATAGCTCTCATCGAGAGCTTTCCAACGGTATGTTGCATGCCCTCTGCAACTAAGTAAATCGGGTCGATTCCTGACGTTTTCTGATCGAGAGTCAAACTGACAGTTTGACTCCCGGCCCTTCTTTTGGCCATAACTTGTGTTTCAGATGTCCAAATGAGCAATGTGAGCCCATTTTAGACATCTACGTTCCAAGGGCTTTCCAATGATATAAAGAACACCACAATCCATTGATTTTTAATCAAAATATATATGTGTTATTCAAGCCCCTAACCAATAATCAAAATGTACATGTCCATTAATAAAAAATGACAAATTAATCAAGTTGAACCTAAAAAAAACTATGATTTGTAGTGGTGAAAAATTAAAAAAATAGTTTTGACTAATTGTGTTTTATTTTTTGGAAAGTCTTTGGGGTCAATTCCCTTTTATTAAAAACATCTTGGGTAAGTTTTGGATTTTTTTCAAAAAATTAGAACCTTTGGTTAAAATTAATGTTTTTTTTTTCAAACATGGGGGGTTATTAGGTATTAGGGTTTAAGTTTTTTTACAAGGGGTTAGTTTGGGTAGTAGTTAGGGTTTAGGGATTAAAATCTTGTCAAAACCCAAAAAATTGATTGTTGCCATTACAAAGCAAGTAGTGCAAAAATTGCATCTATTTTTATTTGAAAACAATGAAACTACATTTAACTGGTAAGAATTATGTGTTTAATGTTCAATCACTACTCACATATGCAACAATATGCTTCCTCAAAATTGTGCTATCAAACAATGCCATTTGACATTGGACAAACCATCATTTTAACTAAACAAACAAATGACTTCAATATTACACATTATGAATGACAATAATCCTCAATAATGCCTAGTAAAATGATAACAAAATAAACTTGACAAATTACTAAAAAATAAATAAAATAATAATAAATCTATGATAAATCCAACCACACAAAATTAATGACGTACCTCTAAATCTAAAGATAAATCCAACCACAAATCAACACATGATTAACCCACAAAAAAAATAAAAAAATAAAAAAATGGTTCCAACATATGACTATAACACATAATTGTGTAACACATAAATCTAATTTCTATTGCAACATATGATTCCCCACCAATATCTAACATGCAAAACAAAATCACATTGACTTCCTATAGCCTTTTGCGTGACAAAATTTTTTATGAAGGAAAACAACTTCAACATATGAATGACATAATTTACAAAAGATTTTAGCCAAACATATATGATTCTAAAAAAAGACCAACAAAATTTACAAAACACCTTGTAAATCTTAATTCTAATCAAGTGCATGTTACTCATTTTATATTTTAGGAAGCATTTGAGATAAAATGGTATTTTTTTATTTTGTTATGAAATAATGGCATATTCTAGCGATATTTTGAATATATTTTCATAATGAATTATAGGCACCTTATTTATATATTTTTAATAAATTGCACCTAATAATATTTTGCACACCATTTGGAATAAAATGGAAGTGATTTCCCTAAGGCCTTAATTGAACCTACATTGAAGATCATAAGGACATTCATAGGTTGAACCCATTTCATCATAGGAATTTGTGGCAAATGTGAGGTACAAAAATACTTTACACTACGATATTAAGTGGGCTTTTAATTTTCAACTCCAACCTTATAATGCACCAAGAAAATAATATACGATAGTACCTTTACCATTTTGGTCTTGGGGAATAATTAATTAAATTTGAAATTTTAAGTTTAGCACTTGGTTTTTTAATTTTGAAATTTTTGGTAAATAATGGTTATACAAACTAATAAACATGGTCTTACCAATGTTATGAAATAGTCTAATGTGTCTATATTGTTTTAGTTATAAATTGATGTCATGGAAGGTTTGCAGTTCAAAACCTAACAATTGAACTTTTGATTTTATAAAAATTTCAGCATAAATAATTTGAAAAGTTTGACAAAGCAAAGAATAATTTAATTTATGCCAAAATGCTAAAGTATTTTGATAAACAAAATATATTGGGAGAAAAATGCTAATAGAAAAAAATAAGGATGAAAGTAAAAGCATGAATTTAAAATCAAATGTGATCAAAGTTTGAATCTTCCTCAAGGAAATCCTTTTCATCAATTAATTTGTTATACTTTTTAATCATAGTAGAATCCTTTTTTAAAAATTCAACCATGGTTTTAGGTTTTGAAGGTCCATCACACCCAACATGAACATCATTGGGCTAATTTTTGATGATGAGTCAATATAGATTTTCGATCCCAAGCTTAAATTATTTGAAATTAGTGATAACATTTGCAACATTAAAAATCTGCTATATTTTTTATATGCGATCTGATAATGTTAAGGACTTGATGAGCAAGGAAAACAACATGGGAAAATTATGTTGCATGATTTGCCCACCAAACTAAAGGGTTTTCAATCTTTATTGGTTGCACTAACAATTGTCACTATAATCACAATTTATTCTTCAAGGTGGACATGATTACATCATCATTTGACATAATCTATGCAAAAAATAGGTAATCATCTTCAATTATCGCTAGTTGATCTACTACCATGTTAACATGATTTAAATGAAAGAACATTTATAATAAAGAAGAAACACAATATTAATGCCATTAATTGTCACAATTTGAATGACATGTGCATTGCCCATGAAATTTTATATATAATTTCATGTTCTTGAAATGGGGGTTGAACACAGTAGCTAACATGTTATAGGCCTTAATTTGATTATAAGCTAAAATAATTGTCAAGAATAAAAATTTGAACTTTGATGACTTGTGTCATCATCCTTAACTTGAATTCCTACAATTTTGAATCAAAGTCCCCATGAATTAGTGATTGATTTAAATCTTGAACCTTAGCCACATCAACTTTCATAACAATGTATAAAATTAAAGTAAAGGAAAGGGCATTTGACAACAACCAAATATAACCTTGACTTTGGTTTAAAACACAAAGTTTTACAATAGCAAGTGGCATATCTATAATGAGTTGATTAAAGCCCAAGTTAAAAACATTGGCACTTTAAAATATAAATGTGAAACTTGTCATCCATAATAAATGGAAATAACATTAAATAATACTCTAATGTTCAAGGTGGAATATGGAGACTAAATAAACAAATTATGACTTCACAAAGTTTTTAACATCTTACTAGGCATTCCTTGAATAATATATAAGATTCCTTCCACTCTTGCTCCCTTCCCATATTTTTTAATCCAAGTAATGATTTTTTGGAACAATGATTGAACTTTTTTCAAGCTAAATTCTAAAAATCCAACACAAAATTTAGTACTATCTTTAGCACATTAAGTTGCCTTTGACATGGCATGCTCAAAACATGACGTTACAAATGGGCATGTTAGCTGAAGGGCATAACAAGAAATCATAGAAATCAATGTTGAAATCAAAGTATTTAAATTAAACCTTTCATCTTTGACATATATATGCAATTCCTTTGTCAAGTAAACCAAAGGAATCAACAAAACTTTCACCTAATTTGCCATGGCAACACTTACAATGTTATGTATTTCAAAAATCCCAATTGTCACATGGGTGAGCTCCCATGAGGTGTTGATGAATCTCACAACCACAACAAAGGTATCAAATCCCACAAGAAACATCCAAAGGTTAAATGAACATGTACAAGTAACACAAGATGCAAGGGTTGGGATGACACATTTATTTTAAACTTCTTCCAACATATCATTTGGCAATGAAATGGAAATTGCACATGCCCACATTGTCACAAAACCAAACACTTCATCCATGGATTTTCAATAGAAAATAAAGGTCAATAACATTTTGTAACACCAAGTTTTCCAAAAAACATGTTGTAAGGGATTTGATTTGTTTTAAAGGTGTTAGTTGCCAAAAAAGTCTATGATTTAAAAAGGGGAGACATTTTTGCTTTTCTTTAAGTTTTACAACCTTTTGTAACAAAAATAATCCCCATTTCTTGTACAAATTTGGATGTTCATGACAAGCATGATTTTTCAAAACACTTGTGGTTCTTGTTGTAGCTCACAAGCTTGTTATGTTTTCTATCAATGTGTTGATGATTGATGATCAGGAGATCGTATACTTTAGTCGGCCAACAACTTTGGAATCAAAATCTCCCAAGTTGCATCCATTTCAACATCGGATGCTTAATATGATCCAAACTCAACTTCGAGTTAAGACATAAAATCAATGTCATTATTGCCATCACATGAAATCGATGTTGTAAGTTGTGTAACATTCATTGATCCCACTATAAACATCTTTATATGGGTTTTGTTTTATTAATTGTTGCTTGGAAAAAAAAAGGGTCATAAAGCTTACACCTATGAGAATTCAATGTCATCTTTTTCATCACAAAGTGTTATTGAAAACAACTATCGCGTGGCACTTGTGGATGCCATAATTGAAAACATGCAATGTGTATAAATTTTGTTCTTTCAACTATTGCTTGTAAAAACAAGGGTTGAAGATTGAGGATAAAGACAAAGAAACTATAAGAAAGGCATAAAAAAAGAGAAAGAATAAAAACCTTGCTAGTGCAAAAAAACTAATGAAATAGGAAGAAAAAAGGTGATGGAAAAAGAAAAACTTACTTGTAGCACATGATGACCATCACAAAAATCACTATACTAATAACTATGACAATTATTATGCTTTGTAATTTGAGCAAAAACTTTAGTGATGTGGTTTAAACTTTAGATTTCAATTTTTTAAAAATGAAAATGACAAAGAGATCAAAATTACTTGTGTAACATGATGACGATGACAATGATATGTTACAAATGCATGTACTAACTAAATGTTTAATGATGTAACAAAAGGTTCAATGAAAAACCAAAAAAAACCACAGTGGTGTGAGAGAGAAACTTACTTGTTTATGTAAACAAGTTTGTGTTTGTTTACTTGTTTGTGTAGGTTTATCACCATTGTGATGACTACCATGCAAATGATATATTGTAAAACTAATATTACCCATACTTCTAAAGAATTGCCCAACATTGGTTTTTGACCAACATTGGCCGATTACCTTGATGGCCCGGTCACCTAAGCTTGGTTTTAGTTTAGTTAGAAAAACTTAATTAAAACCACATTTCCATGTGGATTTAGGTAGATTTGGAACTTGATAGTTAGGATTTGATTGTTGAAAGTGCATTAGGACCACCCCCTTGGTTCTATCATTAAAAAAAATTGGAATTGAACCCAAAATTCGATTTGAAAATTGATTGAGAACCAAAACCTAATTGACTTTTTGGAAAAATAAAATAAAAATTCCATTTCAAGCCTTTAGGCTTTCATTTTAGGTCTAAAAATTGAACTACAAGTAAGATAAGTTGTGTATCGAGTGGGTTCATGGTTTTCTTGGTCATCACCTTGCTCATTAATTGACCTCTTTTGGTGGGCATGGTTGTGGTGATGGTGGTCTTCTTCTAATGAGTTTTTTTTTTTTTTTTTTTTGGGTCTCATTGGTTTTTATTTTTTTTTTTTTTTTTTTTTTTTTTTTGGGTCACATAGGTCATCATTTTTTCATTCAACTTGTTTTTATTTTCACAAGATCAAAAAACCTAGACTTCTTGAAAGAAAAAATTGATTCTATTTTTCCTTTTCTTTCAAGGAGTCCAATTTGTAATCTTGTAAACTCCCAAGACTTAAAGACTCTTTGCAATTTTTTTTCTATTTTTTGGACTTATACATATGATATTTATTTTTCAAGGAGTTCATTTCTTGGTCTTGTGACCTCATAAGATAAAAAGTAAAGTTTTGAATTTAAAAGTGATTTTTTCCCATAAAAAGTCCACTTTTTGGTCTTCCAAGCTCACAAGACCCCCCACAAAAAAGAAAAAGAAAAAGCTTGTTGAAAAAAATCCATTTTTTGAACTTGCAAAAACCGAAAGTTATTATTATTATTATTAAACCCTAAAGTATTTTAGAAATTAAAAAAATATTATAATAATTTGCAAAGAATAAAAAGTGGACTTTCTAAATTTTGTTGAAGAATTTGGTGGAAATTTGTAACAGTTGTGTGGCAAAAACAGAATTTGTTGCACAAAAAGTTTCTCGTCAAGTTGTTGCAGCAAATTTTTTTGTTTCTGCGAATTCGTCGCAGCAGCGGTTTGATTGTGGTGGGTGGTAACCATGGCGGTGCGGATGAGACCCTGCTTGTTGGCACACAAAGCGCTGCACAGTGCGTCGATCGCTGCCAGTTCGAGTTCTTCTTCTTCCCTCCATGCTTCTCCCGGAGTAAGTTTGATGGGTTGTCTCAGAAGACTCTCACAGCTCTCGTGCACTTCTTCTATAGGGCAGCAACGATTCCATTTGCTTGGCGCGACTTTGCATTTACAAGGGCAGCAACCCAACAAGGGATGGAGCTGGAAAACGCAGGGGGCTGCAAGTGGTGGTGCCAAGGAGAACAATGGAATGAAGTAAGTGGACCTAACAACCTCAGAATCGGAGAGCCTCCAATTTTTGATGCAGAAGCACATGATCGGAAGCTCAAGTTTTTTTAGGATTTTGTTTCAGGTTCTTGGAAAACTCTAATTCGTAACCACAACTCCTGAAGGCGCAGGATTTACTCGTGTGACATATAGTCTTGCCCTGTATCATTGCACTGTATTATTTTCATGCTTGATCTGGCAACCAATGCCATGCCAAGGTCCAGCACAGATAGATGATGACGACTGTCAGATTTACTGACAGGATGCTCGTCCTGAGATCAATCAGATTCTTTGGTCGTCTGGTTTCTCGCTTTCCTGTTGAAGCCGTCTCTGGGTTCTGTCCACTTTCAAGCTCAGTTTGATTCTTTCAGCCTCAAGCATATAAACAACTAAACCCTAAAAAGTGTGAAGAAAAGAGACATCACTTCACTATCTGTTGTAGTCTGTCAAGCTCTGTCTTCTCTCATGGATGTTCCACAACAGTCACTTGTCAGATCAAATGCGAGAAACCAGATGTGTGTAAGCAGTCTGCCATGGTGTCATGTGTTAAGTATTCTCCCACCTCCCCCCCAAAACCCTAAAGTTTTTCTCCACTTGCTGCATTCTGATTCAGCACAATGTCTCTGGCTGCAAGTGTTTTGCACAACAAACTGTATGAGCATATTGTCCTGTGTCAGCTGAAGTGACTATGTTACGCACCTGGTGGCAGCAAACAGGTGGGGCAGGCCCGTTCCCTCTTCACTGGCATTGTGGAAGAGATGGGTATTGTGAGAGAGGTTGAAGTACTGGAGAATGGCGGGTTTGAAATGACTGTTGAGGCAAGTACGGTGCTGGAGGATGTGAAGCTTGGGGATAGCATTGCTGTCAATGGCACATGTTTGACAGTGACACGCTTCAACTCAGCCTCCTTCTCTGTAGGACTGGCTCCAGAGACGCTGCGGCGGACGTCTCTTGGAGAGGCAGCAGTAGGGTCACCTGTAAACCTTGAGCGCTCACTACAACCTTCATCACGAATGGGGGGTCATTTTGTTCAGGGCCATGTGGATGGAACAGGGACAATTGAGTCGATGGAACCTGAGGAAGATTCACTTTGGGTCAAAGTCAAGACCAGCCCTGAGCTTTTACGCTATATTGTTCCAAAGGGGTATATTGCTGTGGATGGAACAAGTCTCACTGTAGTTGACGTTCTTGATGATGAGAATGCATTTACATTCATGCTCATTGCCTATACACAGCAGCACATTGTTGTACCTAGGAAGAAGGTCAGTCATCTTCCCATTTTGTTTTCATAATCTCCTTTGTTATTGATGCACAGGACATTGTCTGCATAGTGTACAAAACTTGACCCTCTCACTGTTGCACTTCACCCACAGTGACCATTATTACACTAGAGGGTTTGAATCACTGAAGTTTTCAGTACTCTGCAGCTGCCAAGGTACTGGGGTGATGCCAGTAGTATGTTCTAACCTAAAAACCCTAACGTAGTTCTGACACCTGCAGCTGTGCTAGACAAATGCCATTTTTATAGGGAATATAGTGGTTATGTTCTCACATTTTTGACAAGAACTATGTCATGTGCAGATTGGAGCGGCAGTGAATCTGGAGGTTGACATTGTTGGAAAATATGTAGAGCGGATGATGAAAGGCTATAATGCTTCTGTGACCTCCTTAGCATGAAGAGTGCTGTTGAAGGTCTTCTCTATCTTTTGGTGCATTGCTGACAAGTTGCCAATTTGTTGTCCAACGGAAGGGACAAAGGTACAGTACACTGGTGTTGATGTCAAGACTTTGTGTATCCTCCAGCTCCATTTGTGCTTCTGAATGATCTTACTTTGCATAGAACCTTTGAGCAAGATTGTTCCAAGCTTTGTGCTAAATACGTTCCTCTTGCTGGATGTTATGGTGCAGGCAATCTATGAGTGTTCACTTGATTGTGTAGCTACAAGCTCATAACAGAAGGGGTTGCAGTGACCTTGTCAGACCATATTGCTGCATATGTGGAATGGATGTTTACTGATTTTGATCTGGATTGGGCTAAGAGGATGCTTTGGTTCAAAGATGTGATGTGTTTATTATGTTGCTCATGGACTTGCATAATGTTTTGATTGATTTTTAGGGAACAAGGTTGACATCAACTTGAATACTGCAGGTGCAACCTCTTCAGATCTGTACTATGGTCTTGCCTTCTGGGTGTCTCATGTAATGTTAATTACTTCCGATTGCAGTCTTTTTGTCTTATGGTTTGAGCTAATTCACCACTTGGTGACAGGCAACCTTGAGTATTGAGCCATGCATATGTACCTTCCTGCTCTTCCATCCCTCTGTACTGTGATCAATTAATGAAAGAATCTTCATGAATATATTTTCTTCTTTTGCATATGAGTTCCTCCATGTTGTGAACCTCTTCTTGAAGGAGATGACCAAGAGCACTCCACAGTTGATTATGAGCTCTTATGACCAAGAGCACTCATGCAGATTGAAGAAGAAATGAGAAGCTTACATTAGACACAAAAGCTCATATCTTGTAGTGAAGATTGAAGGAATGAGGAGCTTACATTAGGGGTGAAGCTCAGATTCATACTCAGCTGATGTCCTCAACATGGAATGCATGAATTCATATCCCCAAGAAGGAGAAGAAGAAGAAGAAAGAAAAACATGGATACTGTATGCTCAGTGCAAGAAGGTGGTTTGAGAATTTGCCCACATGGTTCAAAGCACTTTGCAAAAGCATCATGGTGATATCATCATTGTGCTATTTATCTGTTGCCAAAAATGATACAAAGAAAGACACGAGGAAAACAACAAGAGAGATGGTTAGGATTCAACAGCACTCTGAGAAGAGCAGAAAACACTACAAAAGAATGTGGGTATTCTCATAAACAAGGCTGGCACCTCATGCTGCCACATGAAATAAACTTCATGGTTTCATCCATTACAATATACAATATGTGATGTTTATTGTGGCGTATATTACATTAAACTTACAACTTGACGTTTAAGTTATGACACATATTACAATTGTGTGAGAAAAACCACATTCTCTTGTAGTTAAAAGCTAAGTCCTAGGGGCCAGAAGAAGAGGTCATAGAATTTTCTGCTCTCTAACAGTTCAATTTCTGCTGGAGAGAAGAAAAGGAACTCAAAAAGCTCTCTTCTGGTTTGCTGCTGCTGAAATGTAACGCCTTGCAAAATTGAGATTAGAGTTTCATAGGTAGAAAAGAAGAGAGAGCTTAGGGTTAGGGTTTTACTCTCAAGACTCAGATTGCATCTTCTTCTGTGATTCCCTGATCTGTTTTCGCCCATTGGAATGTGCAATTCGACATTTCTGTATTAGTTTTTTTGGCAGAAACCTCGCATCAAAACCAAAGTACACATTATTCAAGCTTTGATCAAAAGAAAAGTCTTCATCCTCATCTTTCTTTTTTCTTCTTGGCACTGATAAGAAGAAGAGATGTGGAATCAGATTGCTGTAAGGAAAGCTGGCAATTGCATGATCTGATTGTGGGTACAAAGATGTTTTTACCAGAAGCCATTGCTACAGTATACAATTGCAGGGCTGCTAGTGAACCAGCAGCAGTACTGAATCATTTTTACCCCATCTGTAACGGGCTCTTGAGCATTCATCAAAGGACTGCACAAACTGCTAGAGCTTGCAACAAGCTGCACACTAGAGCATCAGATTCTTCAGGTACCTATGCAATAATATTTCCATTTTAATTTAATTTAATTTTCTGAGAATGCTCAACAGCCCTAAGCTGCAGCAGCATCATACCTGCATAAACTTCTGCAGTTTTTGCAAGTTTCTTTGGAGTTGGAGACGCTCTTGGACGTAAGTTACGCATCTCATTTGCTACTGCAATTCTTTATTTCTACACCCAAGAGGTTTTTGAGGCAGTTTCCAAAAAATTTCTGGAGAATTGTACCTTGCTCTTTCTTGATTGGGTCCACAGAAGAACCCCTGAAACCAGATATACCAGAACCATGGATTCTAACCTAGCCATCTGCATTGATTTTAACCTAACCATTTGCATTGATTTGTTTGGGTCCATCTCCTTTCTGTGTTTTGGTGTATGTCCAGAGAGTTTGGACATGTGCATGAGTTGTTGTTGTGCTTGTGCTTTTTGCAGAGAAGGGATTGATAGGTAGGCTGTGTGGAGCAACAGTTTTTCTCAATTTGGTCATTTTTGTTGATGGGATTTCAGTGCAGGGAGTGGAATCAGAAAGGGATGATGCAGGGCAGCAGCAGCAGCATCCTGTACTGGTGGTTGTGGGAGGGGGAGCTGCTGGTATTTTTGGAGCCTTACAAGCAAAGACAGTGTTCCCACAAATGCAAGTCGTAGTTCTAGAGAAGGGCAAGCTATTGTCCAAGGTTTGGATCTCTTCATTCAAGATCCTTTGGGTTTAGGGTTTAGGTTCTTCTTGTGCCACATCAGAGATGATAGAGATAAAAATTGCAATTGTAAAATTGCAATAAGAAAAGATGCACTTTTCTTGATGGGCTATTGGGAGCCCACAGACATGGGGGGAAGGAAAAAGAACAGAACAGGGAAGACAAAGGATTTATGAAGAAAAGAAGCAAAAAGATGAAAGGGCATAAGGGAAGAGTGCTTCTTAACAGAGGTGTACAAGTATGAGAGGAATGGAAATGCATGGTATCCAGGAGAAGCCTATTTGCAGTGGGACACAAGAGAGAGGAAGAGAGAGAGTTCACAAGAAATTGCTTGGTTGAGTCTTACAGGTTTTCAATCTCTAGCTTTCTACTCAATTTTGACATAATGGGTGGAGTTTTCATGACGAGCAGGTAAGAATATCTGGTGGTGGCCGTTGCAATGTGACCACTGGCCTTTTTGTAGAACCCCTGGTATGATTTCTTATCCATCATTTCCTTGTATATATATGTGTATTTCTGCTACCTCTGAAAGTACTGGTTTGATTTAATGAGTCTGTTTGTCAAACATGTAATGATAGGTTGTGCTTCACAAAGGCTACATAATGTCTGCTGAAGGTTTTTTGGTCTAACACACTAAAACATTGACAAATGATTATGCAGAAGATTGTCAAAATTTTCTGCTTCTCTGCTAAGTTTGACACTATTGCTTCTGTTTCTGTCCTGGCAGGCATTGGCAGAACAGTATCCACGAGGACATAAGGAATTGCGGGGCTCCTTTTTCCGTTCACATGGTCCGAGGGATACGGTGACCTGGTTTTCAGAACGTGGGGTTGTCCTAAAGGTATCATCCTCAATCTCATACAACACATTTTGGATAGAATAAAGATCAGAATGCAGGTTTTCCTTCTGATGAATCTTGGAACCATAGGATGAAGTTGAATTTGTAGAGATTCTGTGGGACAGACAGAAGAGGATGGGCGCATGTTTCCAGTAACTGACAGCTCCACCACTATTGTTGATTGCCTGATGAACGAGACTCACCGCCTGGGAGGTTTGTTATCCTTTCTGCAAAGCACTTTTTTCTATTTCATGGTGAAAAGTGTCCCTAAACCCCAAACCTTACAGAAGAGAAAAGCTCTGAACTTCCCTGATGAAAGTGGTTTTCTATATTTGATTCAAAGATTGGACAAAGTCGTAGATACAAGCAATGTTCTCTGCACCACCAGCGTTGGAACATTGTTCCTGAACTTTTCTGCTGGTTGAACTTAGACCTGAGTTCCAAATGTTTGAAATTTTGGTTGAGAGTAAAATTGCTCTGAGCTTTGGAGGCCATTGATTGTGGCAGTAGTGTTGCAGACTCGAGCATCTGTGAGCAGCATCTCTATCAATGAAAATGGGAAGTTTGCACTTCATCTTGTGACAACCAATGGGGCCTCAAATGAAGTTGCAGCTGACTATGTGCTTCTTGCAACTGGCAGCTCCCAGCAGGTGTGATATTGAGCAGGGACTTTAGCCTAAGTGATTGCTGTAGCTCAAAAAATCAGTAACATGATACCCATGTGAAGAAATCTAGGGAGTTTGCAGGAGTTTGAAGGCAGCCTTTGATTGCCACATAGATCTAGAAACAGAAAGTTCGAACTGATCTAGTAATTCTGATTTTTGCAGGGTTATGGACTGGCGGTGCAATTGGGTCACTCTATTGTGGAGCCACAACCTAGCCTTTTCACCTTCAAGGTCAAAGATACAGTGCTTACAGAATTGGCAGGGGTAATCAATTGTTTGTCCCACTAAATTTGACTCTCTTACAATTGGGAAAAGCCTTGCAGTATATGCCAAGTTGCATCACTTTGTGCTGCTTGGCTTAAATGTGTTTGTTGACTGCAGATAAGTCTCAGTCACATCCAAGCAGAATTAGAGTTGCCTGGACAAAAACGTCGAGATCCACATCTTTTGCAAGTAAGTTTTTTGTGAATACTATTATTTCTTATGCACAGTTTGCAAACTTTAGAAAGTCCAAGGGAAGGATGTATGTAGCTAGCTGAACATGTGTAATGGGCATGAATATAGTGGGGGTCTCATAGATTTTCTGTGGAAGTGGGAGCAATTCTTCAACTCATCAAATGCACTAGAACAATTGCTTGAGGTGTTTTCCTTTGCAGTTCTGATGTCGAAATTGACAAGAGATGATGCTGAAATTTTGTTATGTTGGGTCTTACTTTTTTGCAGACGGGACCACTCCTAATTACACATTGGGGCTTAAGTGGCCCATTGATTCTCCGCCTCTCTGCTTGGGCTGCTCGGTATCTTCATTCATCAAATTATCAAGGTACAGGCACACATCCCACTTCTACAGTTTCAGTCATCTTTTAAGCAATCTCTTTCACCTCTAAACCCTAAACCCTAAAATCCTGCGAAACTAGAACAATGTACCTTTGACAGGCTTGAATCAAGGGGTTCATGGTCCTAGTGCACACGCTGTGTTCTTGATTTGCAGGTTGAATTTTGGAAGATAATTCAAAGGCACAGGCCTTCTGATGAGGTGGAAAATACCCTTTGTGGTTGATTGATCCTCTATCATGTCACCAATACTGGATACTTCATTTTCATGACAAGAACTGCTTTGAAACAGGGACATTGTGGGTTGATTTTGCACCAAGCATGGATGTCAATGAAGTGTTTGAGACCTTGGTTAATCACAAAATCTCCTTTCCGGTAAAACTTTTCTGACCCTCTTGCTCTCCTTTCTGGAGACTAAAAGTCATGGATATTTTATACTTTTTTTTCTGTTTCCTCCAACTTGAACTAAGAATTCTTTCACAGAGAGCCATTGGGGATTCCGGGAAGGCATACACCTAACCGCTTTTTTGGTTTTGTAGACCCGACAGCTGGGTGGGCCAGCACCTGGCAAGTTTTTGTTCGTTCGCCGATTCTGGCACTACTTGTTGCAACGAGAGGTTTGTCCCCCACAACATCCTATGCCAAAAGATTGTACAAAGATCAACAGTCATTTGGACTTCTCAACTTTTCAAATGACACAGGATGCAGAAAAAATCCAGCCAATCTTCTGCCATTCTATTATCTGGCTTATCTAGCTTGTTGAGAGTGTCCTTTCAGTCACCAGGTGTTGTGAGTTTTTCCGTCTCATGCAGAGTTTGGATAAAACGGCTCTATGGGCTACTGTGCCCAAAAAGTCCTTATGGCAATTGGCAACACTTCTAAAACGATGTGCCTTCCTTGTTTCTGGCAAAGTAAGTTCAAGTTGAAAGTATCTGTGGGACTGCCTGTGATTCCAATATATTCTCAGTGGAATGTCTGCCATCCTAGTCGGGCTAGATGATGGATAGTGAATCAAGAATTGCCCTGGCCACTGACACTGTGCCCAACAGCTTAAGGAAGAATTTCTGTTTGAAGAAAAAGATGGTATTTTTTGTCATTCACAACTGATTGGTAACTTCACCTTAGCAGTTGGGAGAATTTGTGTAATTGTGTTGAATGGTGACCTTTTTTGTGTAGGGCGAATTCAAGGATGAGTTTGTAACTGCAGGTGGAGTCCCTCTTACAGAGGTAAGAAAAACATGCCCAGAAGAGGGCGGATGAATAGTTTCACATTCCTATACCTTCTGGGTAGTGTTCTTTGATAAGTGGTTATGGAAGTGGTACATAGGAATCCATTGCTAGAGATATATAAGACTCTTTGCCCATCCAGTTTCAGGATTAGGGAGTAAACATGCAGCAGCCCACATGACTTTTTTACTTGGATGGCTATTTTTGATTGGTGATCTATTATACCTTACACTTTTAGATCACAAAGTGTCTCTAAGTTCTAGAACAAATTTGTAACTGGTCTTGTGAATTTTGGCATCCAGGGTTCACAGGCTCATGAATAAAAAAATATAGGAACAATGTACAGTCATGTTTGCTTTTCTCTATTACTGATGAAATTGTGCACAACAGGTGGATTTGAAGACCATGGAGAGCAAATTATGCCCCCATCTATTCTTTGCAGGAGAGGTATTACTTGTGGATTAGTATTCCTCTAGTTTGAGGTTTGATAAGTGCAGTATTTGCAGCAAAGTTGATGATGCATCACTTTTTTGTTACTAAATTTGTGGAATTTGATGAGCAACTGTTGAAGTGCTTTGTGTAGTGAAAGTTGATGGATTTGCCAGCACCCTAAAGTGCATCTCTGTGTAGATTTCTTCATGAGACATTACAGGGTGGGTTTAGGGATTTAGGGTTTAAGGGTTTAGGGTTAAACTCTCTACCTGAATAATGGGTGTCTTAACCTTGTCCAACATGGATGGAATGGGTAAGTAAATTGCTTAACTGCAAAGTATATTAACACCATTTGATTTGTTCCACCAGGTTCTAAATATTGATGGAATAACAGGTGGTTTCAACTTTCAGGTAAACAGTTTTGCCACTGCAATATCACCATACCTGAAAGCTTTTATAAACATTTTCAGGTAGTTGCAAGCTGTAGCTTTTCAAACCCATCACTGAAGAGGGTCTTATTTTCCCTCACGGTCTAGGGGAGAATACTTGCTATGAAGTCAAGATGATGCTAATGTATGCATAACTTGCTCTCCACTTTTTACAGAATGCATGGACAGGAGGCTATATTTCAGGGATGGCAATCGCATCTTTAGCATCAAAGACGTTTGAAGTGAAACTTCCATCATCAGCCCAGATCTTGTAAGATCACTTTTTCTCAACTAGAATTTTTTTCCTACTCTTCTTTGATGACATCCAGAAACCAAATGAATGCCCTGATCTGGAGAGAGAAAGCTACATTCAAAAGATAAAAGGTGCAGGATGGGTTTTATACCTATTAGGTTTTTTTTGTGACAATTTGGCATGCCAATAAAGGTATGATTTATTTTGTACATCAACATTCAACCCCCACCCAATATGCCACCATCACAATAACTTGAAACTAGCATGTTGGAAATAAGAACCCAATCTTTTTTCCCATATGCAAGGGGCCACGTGGGATATCAACAGCCCACAATCTATAGAGCCCATGAATCTTGTGGCAAGCTATTGCATTGTCCTTCCAAAATTGCATTCTGTTAACAATGGCTTATGGGAAGTGAACACATTGTACACCTAAAGACTAGAAAGTCACTTGTGTGCAAAGAATCAACATCTCAAATCTGCCACAATTTAGATAGTTTTTGAGTCTGAAAAAGGATTTAAGTGAAACTGAATGTCTGATAGAGGACACAGCTGTCACCATTCAAAGCTTATAAATGCCTGAATTCAGTGATAGTATCATTAATGTGTCAGGTGGTAGCTACATTCGTGCCATCTTCTTTGATCATGCAACAAGCACCTACTATTGTGCTTACCCAGGTACAACGATTTCAAACTTGTAGTCTGGCTTACTGTATAACTGGAAAATTCCTAATAGAATGGGAAGTCGCTGATACATATAAAAAATTCATTTCAATTTGTACAATCCCCACAAATGGGCATCTAGAAACAACCTGCCCAGGTGTGCAAAGACCAATCTGTTCTCCAATCACTCTTACATTTGATGAAAAATTCTCTTGCTGTATCATCTGGGATCTCAATCTCCCAAATGGTCAGACCATTTTGTGGTGGGTAGAACAACTACCATCTTCCCAAGTGTATTGTATTTCTTCCCCCAAGTGTAAATCTCATGACCTGTCTTGCAATGCTTACTTCGTGCAGCCTATTCTGCTCTATCAGCCAGCCCTCCTCAGGTATGAAGTGGAGTCTGTAGATTGTATGCATACCAGTTTACAAACCTTTTGGCAAAAGCATCTGACAAATTGTGTGGTGATTACAAAGAAGAACAAAGTGTGAATGATCAAAATGCAGCACTAAACTTCTGTGATTTTGAAGAGACTTGAAGCAAGTTGTTTGGTACACCAAATGTGAGGTTATGTAATATGCAGCAACTGAGAACACACCACGACGGGACCCCACATTATGACAGTATGACATTACATTTATTCAAATACTTGGGTGGTGAAAAACTAGAGGCAGGTACCCATATTGTTAACCTTGGAGAAGGTGACAAAAGGGTTCTGGCTAATTAGACAACTTGACTAACTTGTTGGTGCAATCTCTTGTAATGTATGGAGGCCTATTTGAGCATAATAGTGCTTCCAAGCTTGTGTGTTTGGTGCAGGTTGTGTTGTATTTTAAAGCACAAAAACAGGGGTCACATTCAATGAAGAACAAGCAAGCTCTTTATGTCATTGGCATGCATTGCATGGCACATTGTACCAACCTTGCCATCCAACCCCTTTCAACTTGTCCATTGTTCATAAAATTGTAGCCCCATTGCAGTCTATGTCCAATTATTTTGCAGCATAACCTAAGTGACACCTAGAGAGCATTGCAAGCTTGCAAAGTTCATCGAGGCAAGAGGTATGAACATTCTTAATAGGAACATATTTAAACAAAATGGATGAACATGTTGTCTCCATCTAAATGTCCTTGGTGAGTAAAAATAAAAGTTTGGTTATGCAAATGAACAATGATAGTGCATCCATCTCTATAGTTAAGAGTAACTATGAACTATTGTGTGATGTTGAAACAACTATGGATTGACATGCATGAAGCCAATGCTTAAAGTTGTCCAAGGTTTATCAATGTTTGCTTACTTGGGGAGGGAGACCTTTGTATGTGATTTTGTGCTTGCAAGTGGTAATTTAATTGTGTCAAGCTAATTTGTACATAACGTATATGTAGACCCTTTCAAGATCTATTCTACTGAATTGTTTCCAACCTTCAAAGATATTTCAAATTGTTGTGATGTTCTATTCATTGTTTGGTGGGTTAGGCCAACACCAATATTGAGTATGTTGCCTTCTTGCTAAGGTGGCCCATTTTTGGCGTTATCACAATGACAATTTTTGTAACGTGAGTGTAAATGGATAATGTGCATATGATGTGGGTATTTGTTATGCATAATTTACACAATTCAATGATCCATGAACTTGTAAAGTTAAAGTCATTGACTTTGAAATTTAATAGCAATATTCACACATGGAATTTAAAGTGGTGAAATAATTGATATTATGATTTAATTAGGGACTTTGCTTTAATTAAATAATGTATCAATAAAATCAAAATTTAGAGATTTTGCACCATGTCAAGTGTTGATTGTGATTAATTGACAAAGTTTATCAATCCAACTAGGATCATATATGCACATTACTGGTTGTAGGGTCATTTTTTCTTTGAAAAACCAAATTTTTTGTGACCGTTGCATAGATTTGTAGATCATATGGCATTAAAATTGATGCATTTCCAATTCTTGTAAATGCTTGTATTCACATATTCATTATGTATTATGTTTTAAAAATCTTAAGTAAGAGATGATAATAACTAAAACATGGGATGCAAAAGCATAAGAATGTGCTTGTAACTAGTGCTTTCACTATTTAATGAACTTTTAAAAAGTTTTAATAATTATTTAATGAATTATGGATTTAAATATTATTATTTTTACTTAATTCAACTTCTTGGGTGGCCACAAACCCTTGTGATAGCCACCACATATTTGTAGATTTTCACAACTTTAAGGCAAAATTGTAAATTTTCCTTTCCTTTCAAAGTTACTTATTCCCAAAGTAATTGTTGGCCAACAAAACTTGAACAAAATTATCATTGTTCTACACAACTCTCACATATAATAACATACACAATTTACATTTAGTAAAGTGAAACATACAAAGTGATAAGTGACAAAAATACAATTATACATGGTGGCCAATAGGTTGTCATTTTCAAAATTTAAAAAAAAAATTGAAATTATTTGAAAATGATTGTTTATGAAAATTTTAATATATACACCTTTACATGAATATAATATAATGCAACATCTTTTTAGGTCATAAGAATTTCCAAAAACTTTAGCGACTTTTCAGTCATGATTTTAAAAATATTCCTTTTAAATGACTAATCATGTATGTCATGCCACATCACATTCATTAGCTAAACAATTCTTATAATGATTCATCTTTTTACTGCCCCAAGCTAATGGATGCACATGTGTAGATTTTGGGTGCACCCATCCAATTGATGGGTTGTTTTGAAGTTTATGTATCTACGTGTTGGGTTTCTTTTCAAAATATGAATGTTGGGTAATTGATTTAATGTTGCAACCCTAACATTGGGTTCAAGATTGAATGTGAAGTTCAAAGGCCCATGAGGCCAAGATTGTGTTTAGGTGTGAAACACATTGTAAGATATTGCCCTCTTATTTTCAAAACACATTTGATTTGAAAAATATATAAACATCAAAAATTTTGGGACAACAAAAGTTCCAGTTTTGGAACTCCCATTTGAAAGTCCCAAGGAAAGGTGACATTTGGATGTAGTCCCCATGAGGAGGCACAAAATATACTATAAGGAGAGGAATAATGCCTTCTCCCAAAGGGTGTGGGTTGTGTGAAACTTGTGCTCGAAGTTATCCCTATTAAGTCCATTGCACCATTTCCATTTGACTTACATTAACCGCCCTCTTTTTTTAGTTGTGTAGGTTGATTTCATTTTGAACTCTTATTTGTGAGTTCATTCTAATCCCATCCTGGAACTCCAACATGTCTTCTGACCCTTAAAGTGTTGTGAATTAAGGAACGTGCCCTGATTCTCTTCTTCTTCTTCTATTTCACTTTAGGACCAACCTTTGGGTCTTTTGAGGAGTTTGAAGGTGTGTCATTTAATCATGCCTTTATATCATTTTATATTTTTGGGTTCTCACTTGCATTTTTGTATCTTGAGGTTTCATATCACTATGAAATGTAAAAAACAATTCATTGACTAATTTTTAAATAAAATTTGTTTGATAAACATACAAATAATTAGCTTCAATTCCTTTAAATCTTATTAAATGATATTTAAAAAAAAAATATTTGAAAGATTATGCAAGAATTGATTAAAATAAAACACATCAATTTTAAAGTAAACTAAAAATTTAATATAACATTCATTTTTGAGATATAATTTTGAAAATTAATTTATGTTATTTAAAAAAATTCAATAAAGCTTTGATGAAGATTTAATAACAAAAATCATAATGAAATTAATTTTTAATTGATTAATTTGTTTATATTGTTTTGCCTTTTATGTTATAAAATTTTATTATTGCCTTAAGATAGTAGACATGCATGTATAGTTTGAGGTTTTACTAAGCATGTATGGGGCAAACACAACTAATTGGACTTTTTTGGTTCTCAGATAACAAATGGACCTTGTAACTAGATGCTAAACTTACCGTTCTTACTTATTTGGCCATTTTAATTGATACTTTTGTCACCTTAAATTCATGCCTAGTGGTGCTTGGCTTGGACCCTTGCTCAATGAATTACTTTTAGCCCAACAAGCCTTTTTTTTGTTATTACCATGGAGAGCAACAATGTCAAGTTAACAATCAATCCTCCTATTGATTATAACCATAACTCCAAATTGTGGGCTGAATTAACATCCAACCATATTATTCATCATCACTAGTTCCAAGTTGATGAAACTTGTGGAACTTTCAATTGTCATTATTCTTGGTAGTGTTGAAAAGGAGGGAACATGTTTTACCTTGAATCTTGTGAAATCCAAGCTTCAATATCAATTGACAAAGGTATAGGCCGCGTGATTCAAATTAATGTGGAAGATTTTTATAAACTTGAGACATTTCCATTCTACAACTCCATTTGGGAGTGGAGCAAGGCCAAGGCTTAGCATGAATTGCAATCATAATTTTCATTCATGGTCTTGGATGCTAATATGCAGTTTAGGGGTACTAATGTGAATTTATGTGTAGGTACACCTTCCACTCCAATTGGGGAGAATCCAAAAATGGATTGGGGTTCAACCAACGTATTGATTAACAATGAATTTTTTTATAGTTTGTGAGTGTGGTTTTTGCAGTTTTTGGTTGGGGTTTCTAGCTAGTTATAAACGTAATGACATTTTTTGTGCTTAAAGCTTTTGGTTGTAGCGACAATTACACCTTCATGTTATGGGACATACTCACATTTGGTGCTCACAGAATTTAGTGTAGCATTTTGAATTTGATGTTGCATTTTTCCTTGTAACATTATTGGCATAAGCAAAAAAAATCCATGCAGCAAAATTTTACAAAGAATGAATGTTGCTAGCATGTTTTTTCAGCATCCTACAAAGCATGTCACTAGCAAACTCAACCAAGCACAATTGGATGTAACTAGTGAAGCTACAACCCAATTTAAAAAATAAAACACTTGTGGTGGGGAAAAGTTTAAAGTAAACTAAAGAACAATAGTTCTGGGGCTTCCATCCAAGTAAAGGATTAATTGTGAACCAAAACATAAAGTATGAAACAATATACCAAAGTTGTCTTTTTGGGCAGCAATGGAAACTGGAATACATGTTGCTCCCACAAGTTTGCATCCAAATCATTACTCATGTTGTTTTGTCCCCTCAGAAGAGGAGTGATGCAAAAATTTCCCAACCAATCAATGATGAATGACAATTCTTAGAACATTTCTGAGAACTTTTCTTGGGTTAATGCCTTGCTTCAAGCGAAGACACTTTTCAACTCTAGCTATTGGGGGCAAAATGATTCTTCGAAGTGATTCTTCCTTCAAGCACTCAGAAAGTGCCTAGGTTGGCAAATTTACTCAATGACTATATGACACCACTATAATTGAGCTGGCTATCATGGGGAACATCTAGCATGACTTGGTAATGATCAATTGGACCCACAATTGCTTGTGAAATAGTTACTAGTCCCAACAACTAGGGGTATTGGACTGATGCTAACCAGAAAACAAAACAGATGCCTCGAATAGACTGCAACTGGCTGTCAAATATTGGCGACATGCAAGGCCACTTTGAAGGATGCAAAAAGAAGATAAGAAAATAAATTTCTGGTAGATTCAAAATTCAAGTCATGATTTACCATACCAGCATCAGTCTGTCACAAGTCTAACCAACACTTGGCAAAACTCAGCAGTTGTTTCAAGACTCAATGTTTGGTTTTTTTTTTAAAAAGCATGGATTTGCCTGTGCTAAAGTGAATTTCAAGGCAGATTATAACAAGTAGTCAAGATTTAGAAGGCATCAAATTAGGAATCTATTAGCAATTTAGGACTTGTTGATGTCCCCTTGCAAGGCAGAATCTAATCTAACAATAGTTTGCCCAGGCTATGAACCTATAAGTGGTATCTGGACTCAAGACTTAAACAAAAGATCAAACAATTTTGAAGACAACCCATTGAGCTATTACTATTCAAAACCATACTTTTCTGTTGGCAAATTTGCAGCCATCAAGAATGGCTTACATAGTCTTATATGTACTTTCATGCTTCAAGATGACCCAGGTAAGTTGTTGATGATTGCTGGCCTTTCTTATAGCCTTTACAGGGTGAATCCAAAATGAGGCTCCAAAAATTAGTGCCAGGCCCAAGGCAGAGGTGGTGCCTAGGGTTTTCAAAGTTTTTTAATAACCTAGCCTGTTCAAATCATTCACTAAATGTCGCACTGAAAGTCATCTTGTTACATAACATGCCCAAAACATAATATATTTGGAATTATAGTTTTATATATTTAAAAATAACAGAGTGTAGTGACTCAGTTTATATGGAAAGAAAGAGGAAACACTTTCACCAAAGTTGGGCAATTTTTGAGAACCGACACCTTCGGTTTTCTCATAGAGTTGTAAGAATTAGCTCAATTCCAACTCAGTTTTACAAGAATTGTTCAAGGTATCAAAATAATTGTTTAAAAATTTCAGTCAGTTCTCAAGTTACAGGTTTTTCACATATGTAAGAGTAGTTGGTTATTTCCAACAATCCTCACAATTAGATTATTGAATTTATTCTACTCAAACAATGAGGTGTGCAATGTGCACTCAAAATATTCTCCAATTTAGCACCATAGTTTTTCTAATATTCTTTACTCAAAATGTGGGCATGTATTGTATATCCCTGAGCTAATGGGAAGCCCTTATCATATTAATGTGTTGATACCAACACGTTGGGAAGCATTAAAAATAATGTCACTGAATGTGATCCATTGAAATAAAAACATGGAGCTTTGGGATGCACGCACATTGTGATGCACCGACAACCAATAAAAGAATAATTTCACATGACTCTTTTTAGAGTAGATAGCCCCCCTAATCCAGACCTTTAAAGCTGGGAATTGCCTTTGGATTTTTTTATACCTTGGGTGATTCTCATATTTTGCATTTTCAATTTATAAAACAGTCATCAAGTGAATGGTTCTCACTTCAATGAGAATTGAGAGGATGGGTATCACATTGTATGATACCTGAAAAATTGTTTATGACAGAACCGACTAGTACCTAACCCAATTTTATATGCCTATTCCACTCCTGCCCAACACTGGTCCTAACCAGTGTTGTGTGTGTAAATGGTTTGGGACTTGCACTCTGTGTAATTGTAAAAATAAATTTTTTAATATAGTTTTACACAGTCCAGTAAACTATATATATATATATATATTTTTTTTACATGGCTTTGTAAAACAATGTAAATATATAACAATGTAAAATATATGATTTTTACTTGAGGAGATTAAAAAAATTAAAAACATCAGCGTTCAAGGGTAGGGGGACCTCAGTTTTTGTGGTGAACTGAGTTTCACCCTGTCCCTCCTTTTTCCTAGCGCCTCCATCACTGCTCCTACTTGTAAAGCCATTATAATTTGTCTTGAACCTTGTGCATTAATTGCTGATTTTCAGCATTTCATTTCCAAATCTAATAAATTTCCTTACTTTATGGAATCCCCTGAAAGAAGGGTTTGGGGTGAAAGGAGACCCAAAGACAGAGTGACTTTACAAATAACTTTAGTATTTACACTTACACTGGATTTACACACTGTATATACGATTATTGACACTCACACAGGGCCGTGTAATTGTACATGACAAATATTTACACTGGTCTCGTGTAAGTGTAAAAAATTTGGACATGTAAGTGTAAATGATTTACACTTACACTGGATTTACACACTGTATATATGATTATTGACACTCACACGCACAACACTGGTCGTAACCCTTCCCCAAAGAAGACATCACAAACACGCTGGCCCTGCCAATAGATAAGATGTTGTACATCGACCTACTATGTCCACACTCTGAACACCAAAACAATCCAATCCAATCTAAAGAGTCTAAACACTTTCACCAAAGAAATCAGTTCACCTAATATGAAACTGGTTCTAATAGTGTAAAAGTTCCAAAAGTTGGATCCAATGCGATAGTCCCTGTCCCTATGGGGGCAGGGCCCAACAAAGGTACCTACATGGTTGGTTACAAGAATACCTAGGTTGGCAATTACCCTAGTTGAATAGTAAGTTTGGAAAAAATTAAATATATTTTTTCACATGCTGAAATTTTCAAAAAAATATTTATCTCATAAAAAGAAATTGTGAAGGAAAATGAAGTATCTTTTGGAATATTCAGGAATATAGAGCTTTTTGAAATGGAATTTTCAATAATTATTGAACAGAGATGCTATGAACCTGCTATTCAACTATGATATGTAGCTGGGTTGAATATGTGGTGACAACATCTAACATGCCCCCGGGTGGGTAAAGTAGACCGACAAACTACTCCCAAATTCCCAATGCAACTAGTTCCAACTGCTGATTTCGTAAGGACCAAGTCCATGGTTAATCCCATTAAGGCTATTGGTTTAGTGTTCTAGTATGGGCTAGTATTGGCTTGAGGACCAGATGCAGGTTACTCAATTGTTAGTATGACAAAGGGCCCAACAGAACCTGAAGGCCATCATCATAGGGATAAGGAAAAGGGGGCATTTATGGAGCTCACAGAAAGTGCAAGGTATGGGGCCAGACACAGTTGCAAGGGATGCCCTGTACCTAACTACTCATAGCACCATTTCAACACCAAATTGATTCTTATAACCAATAAGTGCACAAGTCAGGAGTGTTTTTGTTACTTCAGCAATAGGTCAGATTTGAGTCCCTACACAAACATGAGACACACATGGAAAGCTATCACGAGTTATAAACTTGATAGATCTGTTTGCAAATACATAACCAACACACAATGACTTATATGAAAAATAATTTTCCATTTCACAGTTGGATCAGTCTTTTCTTTTCTTTTTGTGAGAAAAAGCCAAAAGCCTTTACCGTTTTTTGAAACAGGAATATTCTATCATGATTCCCTTTTTTTATTAAAAACAATTTGCCAAATTGCCATAGAAAACAGTTTTTTGGGGGGAGGGTGTCACTGCATTCATATGTATTGACTACAATATTTAAAAGTTCTTGGAACTGTCGTTTGTTAATTTGAGATCTTCCTACAGATGCTCTCCACTCTGGCTCCATCAGGAAATAGAAAATAAAAACACTGAGTTGGATCTAAGTATTACCTACTCTTTGTTGGAAAAAAAACAATCTTTTATTGAGTCCCCAATCGACTCAGAATCAGGTCACCCTAGAAGCAGCTCAGCTCATCAAGTAATGGTTCTACCCTTTATGACAAGTTCAAACTTCAATCTAGAGCTTCTCATTTAGATCTATGCATTTCTTTGGAGGATGCTCATTCACAAGTACTCCAGATGAAACTCACACATTGGGTCAAGTTTGAACATAAAGTTTATGTCCAAATCCTACACCAATGCTTAATATCTTCCCTATGGGGGAGACTCGAAAGAGCCAATAAAAGAATCCAGAACATCTAGTACACAAGTATCAGAAAGCCTAAAGAACAGGACAAAAAAGTAAACGTTCCGAATCCCAAAACAAATGTACCTATATGAAAATAATAGCAAGAAAAGTCAAAAAGCCATAAAAAAATTGGGGAGATCATGGGGGGGTAAGGTTGGAAATCATGATTATAAAAAAACAAATAGAACACCCAGCTATCCAGCCAGGGAGGAGGGGAGAGTGAGGAAATTTCAATTCAAAGTTCAAAGATATTATGTCTAATGCTAATATTAGAATACAATATTATATAAATACTAATGATCAGTGGTTGGAGGGACCCTCAGGGGACTCAATCACACAAATCACACACCTAAAGTTGATAGACACCTAGTATTGGTTTGATTGGTATCAAATAGACTATAAGGTGTAGTTGAAGTATAGAATCTTATGGGAGGTCCACCAGTAGCCTAGCAGTATGTATAATGGTTTGTAAAGAGTAATTTTGATGTATCTTTTGAAGCTTTAAATAGCCTGAAATTGAGTTTGGACTTGCAAACATGCATTGGATGGATTCCTTGCTTTAAATGACATGATTTACTGAATTTGGACCAGCCTCTGTTTTGCTGATTTTACATAAAAATTTGGAATTTTTTTGGTCTCAAAATTCAATGATTTTTTGAAATGTTTTTGCCAAAAGTTGAAATAAAATCGAAATATAAAATATCAACAGTCTACTATACATGGGTCAACTAGGAAGCCAAAAGTATAGAATAATGTTGAAATATTTTCCTTTCCTATTTTTTAATTGACAAATTTGGATCATCACTATCTCAGCTACATCACAAAATTGAAGGGAGGGGAAGCCAAACAAAAAACAGCATTCTCCTTTTGGGCCTATAAATATACACAAGCTAACGTGTAGTTGTTCGAACACACATGTTATAATTGCTCTCCAAAAGGGCCAATAAGAAAACCTATGATTCACTTTTAACTCAAAGTTTCACAAATCATGAATCACATAACCCAAACTCTCGACTTCCAAGAAGTCTATGATAATAGAAAAAAGAAAACCATCAACATCACCAAGGGAGGTCTGAATTGGGACCCGGAAATGGGGAGTATAGTACAAATCAGGGAGTGTGTAGTTAAATAGTGTAAAGTTAGGGGACTCTTTAGTATGTATATTGTACCTACTAGTATGTACACAGCAGCCAGTCACTATAAGTGTCTGCACTGCAGCTCTGCCACGGGCTAGTTTGACGAGAGAATTCGGCGACTAGCCGCGTAGAGTCGGATCACTCGGGGTGACATTATCGTGAATTCCAGGAGCTCTAGTGTTGCTAGTTAGTGTTGTGAACAGCGAGCAACTAGAGCTCTAGTGTTGTGTTGCTCGCTAGTGAGCAACTGGAGCTTTGGTGTTGCTTTGAGCTCTGGTGTTGCTAGCTAGTGTTGTGATCAGGGAGCAACTGGAGCTCTAGTGTTGCTAGCTAGTGCTGTGACAAGAGAGGTATCGGAGATCTAGTGTTGCTTGGAGCTCTGGTGTTGCTCGCTAGTGCTGTGATCAGCGAGCAACTGGAGCTCTAGTGTTGCTGGCTAGTGCTGTGAACAGCGAGTTGCTTTCTAGCTCGATCTGTTAATGTCGAGCTTTCTTCCACAAACATAACAGCACTTATAGGCTAGTTTTTTTTCTTATTGGGGTGGAACTGCTATTCATGAATCTTCTGATTCATTAATTAGTTGAGGATGTAAGCTCCTGATCCAATGCAAATTTCTAGTCTTTTTATTGCAAGAAAAAAGTTTTGTTGTCGAGTGACTTCTAATGTTCAAGCTCACGTATTAGCTTGATGATCATGTCTATAGTCTAGTGTGTAGCGATTAAGATAGAAGTTCACATCCAAGCTCATGTACTAGCTTGATGATGTCTAGAGTCTAGTGGGTAGTGATTAAGAGAGAAGGAGTGCTAGATCGATCCCTGGGTGTGGAGTGATCAGTGTTGGGGGGCAGTTGCTGGGGTAATTAAGTGGCGGCAATTATGTCTGTTGCTAATGGGTTCCACGGTAGGAGGGGAGCGACACCACCAGGAGGAGCGACCACATTCGATCTTTTTAGCTGGTCGGACACTCCTGATGTCACAGATCGGTCACGGGCTCCGGTTCGTCATACTGCTAGGAATGATAGCAATGCGTTTTTGTCTGCAGTCGATCAAAGAACTAGTACTACTACTGGTGACTACAGTCCTGTAGCTCGGCCTGCCATTCGTATGCAGCAGCCTGCGGGAGGAATCAGTACTATAACATTTAGTGAAGCTCAGTTATCGTCTGAAGAAGCGGATGCCTTGCTCAAGAAAAACAGACCTGCTTCGGATTTGAAGAGAAGGGAAATGTACGGGAGTGGTATTTTTCCAGCTTGTGGTCATGATGGCGGCGAGGCTGCTGCTAGCAATGGTGGTGCAACAACGTCGTCTACACCTGCAGTACTAGACATGATGAGAACTAGTGTTCGATGCCACCAGCCAGCGGGTGGAGTCAGCCAGATATCCTTTGGTGGGGATCACAATAGCGTATCACCCAAGAAGCCAGTGACGGTTCCCGAAGTAGCCAAGCAGAAAGAGCTGAGCGGGACTGTCGAGACCACGGATGATTTTGCAGCTCGCCGCGTTTGCTCTAATGCCAAATCCAAGGAACTAATTGGCAGCAAAATTTTTGCTCCAATTTTTGACTCACCGAAGCTTCCATCTCGATTAGGAGCTGATCAGGAGAAATTGATCAGCAGGGAAGAGTACACAAAGGGTCTACTAGAAGATGGTTCCGCCGCAGCTGGCGAGAATGTCCTCCTCCATACATCCGTCAAAGTTTCCAATCCTGCAGGAGGTCGTTGCCAAATCTCGTTTGGTCCAGAAATAGACGAGACTACTAGTGACTTGATTGCTCGCAAGTTACATGATAACAAGGTGGCGGAGCTTTCAGGCCACGGCATTTTCATTGATTCAGATCATCAGCTGGGCCCTGCTCATCATCATCATCGTAAATTAATGGCATCAGACTCTAAGTCTAGCCTTCTTCATCACCAGCTTAGTAAAGCCAAGCTCAAGGAGATTTCTGGCAGCGACATCTTCTCTGACGACAAACCTGCAGCTCGAGATTTAATCGGTGGGATTAGGAAACCACCTGGTGGTGGAAGCACAATCTCCCTTCAGTAGCTCTCTTAGAGACTTACCCAGCTTGAATCATCCAAACCCATTCCTTCAATTCTTAACAATGCAAATTAGTCTTAGCCTAGTGTGATTAGTCTTATTTGTAATTAGTCTTAGTGTGATCAGTCTTTTTCTTTTTCTGAGGTTAAATGGTTGTGACCGCATGAAGTTAGAACTGTGAGCTGCGGCAAATGACCAAAACAAATGCTGGTTCTGAAATGGATATGCCAGATTATAAATTTGGACATCTAGAGAGGTATTTTCCTCTGTTCAATGGGAAGTTCTCAAGCTTTGTGGTAAAAGCTCAACAGAGCAAGCTTGACACAGATCACCTCCCATCACATGTTGTGTTTAAATTGTTATAAGGTCCCAATTCTTC
>Ga0209611_10000929_pt1 | contig 47624 bp, 32 predicted proteins | sample S1TSphgellanicum_3_FD_187693 | JGI IMG/M metagenome (GOLD analysis project Ga0209611, IMG submission 187693) | Host-associated microbial communities from peat moss isolated from Minnesota, USA - S1T2_Fc - Sphagnum magellanicum MG (SPAdes) (version 2) | ecosystem: Host-associated > Plants > Peat...
CCCCCCCCCAAAAAAAAAAACATCTTTTTTTGTTGATGTTGTACATAATTATTGGAGTGGATTGGGATCTTTGTGAAAAAGGTATTTAGTCCACCACAATTGTTTTTTAAGAAACTTTTGTGCGGTGTTACTTATCTTTAATCTTCCAAGATTAGGAACAAAAAATGAAACCTACAATGTTTTAACATTAAGATGTTTATGTCTTGTTGAACCCAACACAATAATGATTGTGCCACTCAAGCCTTTAATGAAGTTAAGGTTTGGTTTTGGCAGAATGCCTTAGCCATGCACCCTTAAGTAGTTTTTTATATTTATCCTTTCAATCCATTTAGTTTTCAATGGTTGGTTTTGTAGATTTAGGATTGTCCTATAGTAGTAAATAGTTTTTTTAACAGGTGGGACCTATGCTCCTATTAAGCTTCCTTCCTCATGGGCACCAAACGTCCCATGTCCTTTAGTTCATCATGTCCCATTAAACCTCGTTCTTCCCATTGCCCATTTGCTTTATCATGTGCCACCATAGACTTAATTTCCACCCCATCTCCCATGCAAACCACGCATCTCCCACTATTTCCCCTCCCATTTTAAGAAACCACACACCACCCATTAATTCCCCTTACTGGCCCCTAGTCTTTTGTGTGAATGTGAAGCCCCAACCCTACATTTTCCCAAACCCCCTTAATCATGCACATGTAGGACCTTTTTCCCCTTCCACTTTACCAGCCCTTCTAATTGCACATGATCAAACCCTCAACCTACCTTCATTTCCTCAACACATTTGCAATTTCCACTTAAAGTTTTTTGCCCCACTTGTTGGCGCCAATCTACTAGTCGAAGGTTTGTTCGTTATCAATGTTCCTATCAAGCATCCAATTCATCTAACCAAACCCCCATGACCATCCCAATTCAATACCTTCCCTTGTTCCCACCCACTTGCATCAGCTTGGGTTTGGGTTTCATTTTTGGATGTCCTTGGGTCCTTTCATTTAGGCTTTTGTTATCTTTGGTTGTATAATTGCATCCTTGCCATTCTATGACGTGACGTACAAGTGGTGTTTCATTTTCCATTGGATAAGCTAATGTAAGACCCCTTTGATGTGGCAACTTGGCATTTGCTCTTTTTATTACCCCAATGGTGTTTTGTTTTGCCCCCTTGTGGCGGAGTAGTGGGGCATAGGGAAATGTGGATTCGATTCAAACATTTTTTAGCAAGTGAATGGGAAAACTAGTGAGAGGAGTTTTCTTTGTGAACCTAAGCTTTAACGACAAGTTTGAGTTCAGTGCTTTTTCCCCAACATGATCCCCCAGCTCATAAATGCCTTCTTCGTAGTTTAGTTCTTGGACATGCAGGGGAATACTTTAGAACAAACCGCACCTTGGCACCATTTTCCCCTACACCCACGTCCTCTAACACCACCTCAGCTTTCATTGCACTACACCCTGATTCAGATGGCTACTTTTCGTTTTTCCTAAAAGACTATGAATTAAATCAAGACCTCAAATTTTTTTTTGATTCCTTCAAACTAACAATCCAACACATGCCCCATTTGTTAATAAGTGGTATTTCTGGGATGGTTTTTGAACATTTTTAGGATTGTTTTCACCCAGAAAATTCAACGAGTGGATTCTTTAAATTATTTCAATTTTTTTTTCATATTGTTAAAAGTCGCATTCCACCTCAAATTGCACATGTCCTTGGCACAGTTCGCTTTTAAACCATGACCAAGCCTTTACATGGAATTCATCCCATTATAATAGGGGAGACATTGTGTCGACTCACAAATTATGCCTTATGCTTTCAATTTCGTAACGTCTTTGCAACACATTTTTCCCCACATTAATTCAGAGTCATAACTAAAGGCAGTTATGAAAAAGTAGTCCATGGCATCAAATGCACCTTAGACCTTTACCCCGACTAGGTTGTTCTCCAGCTAGACTTGGCAAACGTTTTTTAATTCGGTGTCAAGAAGGGTCATATTTCAAAAACATTGTGTAGTAGGTGGAGACATCATGCAATTCATTCCCTTTGTTTGTGCATTTTATGCATTTGAGTTTCTTTCATTTTACAACCCATAATTGTGAAGGCGATATCACAATCATCCCCTTTGCCATGGGAACTTGCCAAGGTGATCCCTTGGGAGGGGCACTATTTGCATTAGCCCACTTTGGGGTTTTGCATTCTACAATTAATCATTCCCTTCTTGTCTATTTCCATCCATTGTAGATGATATTCACATCATAGGCCTCCATTTTATTGTATCATTTACATATGAACATTTTTAGACTAAATTTTGTGTGATAGGTCTTTCTATCCAACCTCATAAATGTGTAGCATGGTCACCTTTTGGCCTATTGTTTGACTTCAACGCCCCATCCCAGTTTACCACCCCATCAAAAAGAATTAGAATTTTGGGAGTTCCATTGGGCACTTTGTCATTCACATTGTCCTTCATCAAAGATGCCTTGTTAGAGGATGTTTGACATGTGGATCTTCTCCCTAAAATGGGTGATGTTCAGGTAGCCTTTGGAATTCTAACTCATTGTTTCATGCAATGGCCTTCATATCTCTTACGATGTACACCTCCCTCTTCCATTTTCATAGAGTCCTTCACTTCTTTTGATTTTTCCTTCCTTCAACTGTTTGGGCACCTCTTGGGTCCAAAATCCTTTGAGAACCTAAAAAGACCTTTAGCATGTAAACAAACTTTTCTCCTAAAAATTTTCGGTGGCATCGGGTTCATACTGACAACCATCATCACCCTAATAGCCTATTTAGGGAGTTGGGCCTTTGTAGCTTCAATCATAGTTGCTAAGTTTATGATTGATCAACGTCCCTATCTTCTTGAAGCCTTATCATGAGTCGACAATAACACCTTCCCTTTTAGCAACACCTTAAGGTGCCATGTGATCTCCTACCACCCCTTGCTCGCACATGTTTTCTTTTGTTTGAACAACTCATCGAGCAACAAATGGTTTGACTTCAAAATTCCATCTTGGAGCATCTACACTATCATACCCTTTCCAACATGTTTTTCAATAGGATATTTAAAGCCCATCGTGCCTAAATTTTATCATGTTTTGGCCCAAGGGCAGGTGTTTGGTTTACAATTCGACTAATCTTCCCAAGCTTTTGACCAATTTCCCTAGTCTTTTCCACAATGCTTCAAATACGATTTGGACTGCCCCATCCTTCAATTGCAAGTATCCTTCAATGCGTGTGCACACATCCCATTGACCCTATGGGTATCCACCTCTTATGTTCATGGCAATGAGCGCATAGGAACCCATGATGCAATTCATGACACCTTTACTACCATTGCACAAGATGCTAACTTCCACATGGCGCGAAAACAATTACATGTGCTTCCTTCAAACATGTTCAACTCCTCCCATCGACAAGTTGACATTGTGCTCACCAAAGACAACCCTTTAGAATGCATCTCCCATCTCCACAACTAACTTACTACAAGTGGCCGATTTTTTATATGGAAAAATATGACCGACCAATTACAAGCGGTTGGTTTTTGACATGGATTGGTTTTGACATCTAGTTTGAGCTAACTTGTCATCATGTAAATTCTCGCTTTTCTTTTTTTCTTATCCCTTTGTACGTTTTCCTAATCTACGGTGCGTCTATGAATAAAGTTTTGCAAGGTTGCACCATTTGAATCCTGCGGGTCAAGAGTCTAGGTCAAGATGAGACTAGTAAGTTTTTCAGTTGCAGGACATGGGTAAGAGTGAAAAAAAAAACTTCCAGAAAAATGGGGCCACAGGGAACCAGCACACACCAAGCATGCACCAAGCCACCATCCACTAGATGTTTGATATTACTCAGTTGTGGATGCACCTCAACTGAGGTAATATTTGGTTTCTCTTTGGTAACCAATTCTGCAGGGAATAGGTCTCATATATAGGCAGATAGTTAGGAAAATAGGCAGCTTCTAGGTAAGTAGATGGTTTATACATAAGTAAGGGCTGCTTTTATTGCCTACCTACCAATGACCTGCTTGTGGGTTGTTAGTAGGTAGGTAAGGAAAAAGAAAAGTAACTGAGCTAATCACCATGGTTAGTTAGAGAACTGGAACCCAACAGAAAACTGTTTCCTGACGACTTACCATTCGTCCTTCATGGTGCACTGGTGGGTGCTGGGTAACTATGGCTGAAAGATGGTGACATTCTCAACATCCTCAAGACATCAAACCTCAATAGGCTAGTAATATAGTAAGGTTGGAAGTTGGGGTTGTAATGTGAAGAGGGAAGCAGTTTGCCGACGCTAGATCCCTTATGGTCAGTGTGGAATTTGGTTGGTGTATTTGATTTCCTTGTCTTTAGGCCTTCTCCTGGGGCCTTCACTTGTTCAAATTCAAAGATTCAGAGAAGGACAAAAATTCAAGCTGACCATCCAAAACATAAAAGGTAGTATCTGGCAACAACCCTTCTGGTTTGCTTTGAAGAAAAAGGCCCAATTTGTTTTGATCTTGCAAAATTCTCTAGTCAACGATTATGAGGAAGAGTCCTTTTTTTTTTTCCTGGTTTTTCTTTCCTTCCAGTTTTATGATGTCGGTAGGGCTTTAGCAATCCAAAACAACCAAAAACAAAGCATTAATGCTAAAAAACTTCCCCCAAAACAAAAAAATTGTGTCAGTATGCAAAATGTGGTAAATTTTATCTTAAAAAAATGCTTTTCACTGAAAATTTGATGAATGGAGGTTCTTTGAAAAGGGATGGTATTGCAGCTTTCAAAATCCAATATTATTCTTCAGCCAATTCTCCTACTGTCAGTTTGCTTACACAAAGTTTGGAATGATGATGATGAGACAAGGCAACCCAAGATGCTTTGACCAAGTATTCCATGAAATAATATGGTCGAGGGTTAAATGCTGCCTGGTCATCATACAAGCTTCTGCTAGTCAAATAGGAAGTGCTCAATAGTGATTATAACCTATTAGAAGTATGTACTTGTTTCTGTTCCTGTCCAACTTTCAAGGCAGAAGGTGGAAATCGGTCAATCTATCTGGTGAGTCTCTTGCAGATTGAGCCCACCTTGTGCTGTGAACAGCTGTTTTTTCTTAAGTGGTGAAATGTCGAATTCCTGCAATGAACTGGAATTGATGACTATTGCAAACAAGGTTATAAGGAGCTTTTACACCGCGGATGCCAGATGGCTAGAGAAAAGCTCTAAAAGAGTTCAATACTAAGGTCCCAACTCCTGGCCTCACCATATACTACTGACAGTTTTGTGTGTATGGCCACTGGTACAAATATCTTAGTATGTGTTTCTAGCTGTCAGCCTTATGTACTGTATAGTAGGCATCAAGATCAGTTGGATCTTTCAACAAAACACTGGATCTGGAAGGAGTCTTATTAAACTATTTTATTGTTGAAAAGGTCTACTCCTCCATATCCAAAGGAAGACTCATGAATAATCTGGAGCTCACATCTCAATGTGATATGGACCAGACAACAGGCTGCCAAGAGGGGTGCCAGGCAGAACTGTCGGGATTATGTAACAGAGCACCCACTAGTGTACAATCCATAAAATCCTCCAACAAGATTGGGAGTGTATTTGGTGGAGAAGTTCATTGCTGACCCAGGCATAAAGCTAGGAATAAGATACCCTATTTGCAGGGTATTAGATTTTAAAAGAAATCTCCCAGACCCATGTGTTGGGCCTTGTACTCTCACAAGTCTCCCAAAACCCTACTGGCTACGGGTTTAGGGTTCACAGTTCTTATGTCATACTGGAACTCTCTGGGGAGGGCTCTCAGCAGCATTTTTTAATTTTTAATTTTCCAATTTTTTGATGATCATCCATAAGACTATTTTGCCAAATTTGGCTATAAAAATTATGAAATTAAAAAATTAAGCAATCCTTCTGAATCATTGAGTACCTCCTGGAACTTAATATACATTCTGGCCATTTGAAAAAACTCTCAAATTCCCAAATTTCCAAAACCCAGAAAAGGTCATATGAAAACCATTATGTCTAGTTCATTAATTATTTCTGGTAATCAAAACATTAAATAAGGGGGTCGTCACGCACAGAAGTACGAACTCCTGTACTGACAATTTCAGATGAAGCATAGCAGTCAAATTGTGTGAATCAATGTCCAGGGAGAAATTTTCTGTCAACCTATTACCTATGATATGCTGCCAACTTGGAAAATCATTCAGTCAGAGGTGTAAATGTCTAGGTTGTCACCTATTGAAGGTAACTTGGAGTTACAATTTTTTGAACAATTAATTTCCATTTCTCTAGAATTTGAATCAGCTTTTGGGCAAATGACTTGGCTAGCATGTAACCAACTATCAATTCTCCCCTTACATTGTGAAATTAGTGTTTTGACACTAAGAGCATCCCCGGCAGTGCTTAGTGTGACCCTGCACATTAAAACTGGTTAAAGAAAAGTCAAACTATCAAGGTTTGGCTCAGGAAAATTGTTTTGGCCAAGCACTTTTTTGCATCATTTGCTGAGGCTGGTAAAAGGCTCAGCAAAGCTATAAATCTGCTAGAGAAGAGCGCAATAAATATGATTTGACTAGTGATCCATGTTTTGATTGGCCAAACGTAGTGATTGGCCCAGGGTAGCTACCTATTTTCATCTAGCTCAGGTTGGAATAGTCTCCCACCTATTTGCAGTCCCAACTTCACTTTCATGGGTGGGGTTGAAAAAAGTGAAAACTGAACTTGGATGTGAGAAATATTTTTACATGGTCACATGCCGAGCACAGGAGGGAATTTGCTCATGGTACTGACACCTCCAAGAGCTGCACTAAAAGGAAATTCGCCTTCCCCTTGTGCATTGAATTCGCTTCATTCTTACCAAAAAAAAAACAATGAAAAAAAAAGAAAGCTGCTTTTGATTGGCCAATAATAATGATTGTCCCATGATGTGATGACACTTAAATGCTCTCTCAGTTTATACTGATCATTTGTCACTAGAATGGGGGGGCAGGGGGGAATAATTAAGACTGAATTCTGCATGTGTTGAATGCTGATACAGGAGTCACTGATGGAGATGCCCTAAGAGAAAAATATTTCCTGGCACATGTGTTATACTCTTGGTCAATCAAGAGGCTGGGTGTAAGTTATACCGTCGGCAGGTCCCTCCATTATTCTACAGTATTGTCGGCAAAGAAAAATTCAACATATGTATGAAGGCCACATATAATCAAGTGAATTTCAGTACTGTGAATATAGGGATCATATATACATACCATACTTGCTACTCTCACTTTAGTAGAATTGACAGGAAGTCATACTTATTAAGAGGTCAGTTCACACCTGCAATAGACCGTCAGTGTTTTCCTTTCTAGTGAACTGGGGCAAAATTTCACCCTTCTCAAATCGTTTCGCCATTAAAGCTAAATCTTCTGTGCCACTCAAGCTAAATCTATTGTGAGATGATCATCACCCATGCCACATCACAAAAATGAAATGAAAAATACTGTGGACCGTAGCATACCTCAGAGTTATGCCCTAGACCCTAGTGATAGGAATTAGTGTAGACCCGATTCACACTATGTAGTAATTATCCAACCACAGTAGTTACCAATGATGATAACTTACACTTACCTTGTTCACAAGTAGGGTATGATAAATGGAACAAATGATTGATAACTACCACTGAACTGCTGATGATTCATGCGTTAACCCCTAAATGTCAGGGCGGACCAATTTAGTCCATTTTTCAGTGTATTTTTTTTGGGTCCTTCTCTGGCATTTCGAGGTTAATAGCGATCTTTGTTTAAATTTACATTGGAATAGGAAAAATCACTATACTTTCACATGGATCATCCTCAGTTCAGTGGTAGTTATCAATCAGATGTTGAGGAAACAAAACACTGGATCTTTGGTTTGGTGAATTAAAGTTAATGGAGATCAACCCTTTCAAACAATGACAACTTGCTAGTTTGCTTTGAATCTTGTATCACATTCATGAGTACCCACCAATCATTATGCACAGATTACATGTCCAATACAGGCTGGGCTGGATTATTTAGGCACTTGAATTCGACACTTAATTGTGTAGTAGAGTCGGCCACCCTTGCCAATGGCTTGGCCGCAGGAATCTGCCTTATGTTCCCTCAGAGTTTCTCCCATGTTCCCATGGTTCCCTGCCATTTAACCACAGGGAATGGGCCATTTATAGCACATTCTGCCAGATAAGTACCTGGATACTATGTTCGATTATTATACAGCCTTTTTGTGTTACTCCCAAAATTTCGCCAAAAAGAGAAATTAAGAATAATTTTTTCAACAATGAAGTAATTTTCTATAACTGGTTTTCAGTGTGTAACAATACATATAGAAGGCTGATAAGCTGGAAAGCAGACAAACTTGGTATACTTGATAGCTGATTTATAGCTATATATTTGGCTAAATCTTCCTTGGGATGATGACTGGCATTTTCTTTGCAGCTTCCAATGGATGATCGCCACTTAGGTTACAGTTTTTTTTTAATCCTGGAAAAAATGAAACACTGGTCATGTGATAAAGGGCGAGAGCTAATAGAGAAGTAGCCTAAATTGTAGGATGTGATTCATAGACTCTTTTATTATTAATTCGGAAGTAGGACACAGTAGTCAGTCACACTAGAACTGGTTGGCAACAATTTCAGCTGTCCAAGGGGCTCATAATTGGCTACAACTCTTTGCTACAGCTATACGTAGCTCCATGCAGCTCTTATGGTAGCTGCGTGTTAGAATATATATATATATATGGACTCCTTCAATCTCAAATTCAATTCCACTCTAGGCTGAAGCTGCTGAGTCTATTTCACTAGCTAGTGACTAGATAATTCATGCAGCCTAGTGGGGTTGCACTATTTAGTCACAGTGCTGCTTATTCCCTGGTTCAATATCCAGACCCTTTTCTAACAAACCCTGTGCAGTTTCCAAAAAACTGATCTTGAGGTGAGATTACAATTACTCTTGAACAAAGATCACTTCTTGAGAGCTGCCATCTAGTACTACTGCTGAGCATCTTTTGAATCCGCTGCACCATGTTCCAGTCAGAGCTGGACTGATCGGAGTAGCTGGAATTGTAAAGCTCGGGTAGTTGATTCCTCACCTCAACGAGGCGCGTAATGACACTTGGGGCAAGGGAATTCCTTGCATTGGTGCGGAGGCTCGCGGAAAGAAATGATCGGCACCACGTCCTCATGATTCAGGTCGCGCAAACATGAGCGTGGTTGCTGCAAGCTGCTGGAAGCACATGATCTGCAATTATAAGCGGCTTGTTTACACACTTGAAACCAGGGATCAATGGTTTCACTATTTCTGCTCACGACGCCTGCAATTCTCTGATATGGAGCTTCACCCTTATTGCCCAGACCGGCCGGGTCTAGGATTTCTTGACCAACACCAGTATTGCAGTACTGGCTCAAATCGAACTCGGCGCGAGACATGGCCAAATCTGAGATAGAGCTCTACAGAGGTGACTATGAATTAGTAGAATTCTGATGCACGATTTAGAAGCTGCGTACACAACAAATCTATTGAAAACCGACCAGAAGCTCTACAACACCGATGACTGGATTAGTACTAGTAAACAAACTCCCTTCAAGCTCGAAGCTCGACGTAGTGGGAATTTTGTCTCTAGTAGTTCTAAAACCTTAACCAGGATCAGGGACAGATAATAATTCGTAGGTCTAGAGTGCAATGCAATACAGAGTATAAAACTCTGGAAAAATTCTAGCTGAGAAACCTTGCAATTAGCTTGCACCCCAAATCTGCAGCGCAGGCAGTGAGAAAAAATATTGTAGAATTCAGCTCCTCAAACCTTCTCAAATTTAGCCGCTCAGAATTGGGTCCTCAAAGCAGTTCCGATCAGAGAGCTTGCTAGCGAGGCTAAGGATAGAGGAAGAAGAGCAAAGTGTAGTAGAACTGCAACGAGACTGAGAGACAAATCTATTTAAAGCCCACCAGAACAAGTTCTACAACACAGATGATTGGAAAGAAATTTGGTAGTACTAGTAAAGGAATTCCCTGAGCTGGAGGTAGCTCGAGTAGTACTGCGAATTCGTCTCTCTAGTAGTTCTTATAAAACTGTGACCAGGAGAAGGAACAACAAATAATAATTCGTAGCTCTAGAATGCAATAGCAATGCAGAGTATATTATAAAGTTCTGGAAAATTTTCTAGCTGAAAAAACCTTGTGCAGTTGCGAGCTATAATAAGGATCCCAAATCTTCTTCTTCTTCTTCTGCTGCGCCAGAGCAGCTGCCGGTAGTGAGAATAAATATTGTAGAATTCACCTGAAAGCAGCTCTCATGAATTGGATCCTCAAAGCAAACTCCTAAGATCCTCACAGCAGAGCTCCGGACGATCAGAAAGCTTGAGGAAGAAGAAGTGGGGTGAAGTGGAGAACTGCAACGAGACCGGCGGTTTTATACAGTCCGAATGGGGTGGACCACTTTCTGTCGGGGAGAACAGTTACTGTTGACAGTAACTCAACAGGAATAAGAGTCTGTGCAGATGTTTCATGGATGTTCTCTTTCCACAAAGTCGTCCACTGCGCATTCACACATTCAAAGGTTTCAAGTTTGGAGCTTTTCTGTCTATTTGTGAATTATTTGTTTATTTATTCTTGCTTGTTATTAGTATCACGATAATATTTCTTAGAAAAAAATATTATCATTATTATTATTATTATTATTATATCTTCCTTAGAAAAACATGATAGACTCTGACTAGGTACTCGGATTCAAAGCCCCAGGCATTCCCTAAATATTAGTTTTTGTATAAAAAGAAAATTTTCCTATATTTTCAATCTCAAAAAAAAAAGTCTTTTGTCAAAAAAAAAAAATTAAAATTAAAATTGCTAAACTTTCGAAACCACAAAATTCAAAAGATACTTGGGAAAAGAAAGGAAGACACCTTCTCTATACTTTTGGGGGGCCATTTTTCACCATGTTTCTACAATTTTGAAAGTTTTTGGCAAATATTTTTGACCAATTGTTAGGGCTTATGGTTGACAGTGCTACATTAAAAAAATAATTAATTAAAATAAATAAATAAACTGAATAAAAAGAACAGTGTGTGTGTCGGTACCAAACTGCTTATACACTCCGGTCTTGAGCACAGTCAATAATCAAATTTCCCAGAAATCTTGGGCCCATTTAGTCGCGTCAACCAAGCAGACCCAATGAAACTGTCGCCAGAACCCTAGGATCAGTGGCTTTTTTCTTAGTGGAAAAAAATTATTTCAAAATGAAATAATGATGGTTTTTTTGGGCTTTTTTAAATATTCAATTTATTAAATAATTATTATTTTTTGGAAAAATATCACCATATTTTTATATTAGGTTCCCCAACAGGCATCCAAAAATATATGTAGAAGGATGCTTTATTTTATTTTATTTTATTTTCATATTTTCCTATAGCCAGATTTGGCTAAATCATCTATGGATAATAGCTAGAGCAGCTACTACATCACAAACTTGAGAAGGGGAAAAAAAAAACACACTGACTAGGATAAGAGCAAGACGGGTAGGTTTTTAAGAGACCTTTTTTTTTCTTTTTTTTGACTTCTTGTTTAGGGTTTAGGCATTTTGAACCTTCAAACCCCCAACTTGAAAGAAATCACTGATACCCCCCCCCCTCCCTGGGGACCCAACCTTCCTCCCCGTATTGTTAAGTATATCACAGCAACGTGGATGCAATTTGTCGGAATCATGGACTTTTTCAATTTGAGCCCATGTCGGGGCAAATTTGGCTGCGGAGGTTGACCATTCTTTTTCCCCCATGCACACGATTCAGCTTTTTTTCCTTGTGTATACGGAGCAATTACTTAAGTGGTGATGTGGGGTGGGGCCGTGCAGGGTATTTTTACTTATTACTGGACTTGGCATGGGTAATGAGCAAAGTTTGTAACATTCTATGATACCACTATCTACAAATATGAGATCTCACTGAAGACAAAAACTTTCTTCGGTTTCAAGTCCCGACAAACAACCACCATTCAGGCATTCTGCAGACATGCTTTATGGAATTTTTACACCTCTCCACAGCTGGGTTGTTTTTACATGAAGTCTCTCTTTTTTGCTTTTTGAATGAGAACAAAAATGACGAATGAAAAACAAATGGAGCACATCCCAAAATCAATAATTTAGAATTTGGAGACATCTATCGATATGACAAAAAGAATTAGGATTATGGCAAGTTCAAAAACACAATTTCATTTTTTTAATCATCCATTAATGATAACAATCAATACCTACCAATGTAACACAATATTTTCAAGGCATTTTTGACACCATACCAACAAATAATTTATTAAAAATGGTGCCAAGCTATCACAAGGCTTAAAAACTTGGTTGTTTTTTTCCTAGGGTTCACTTTTCAACTACCCAAACCCTTAATAGACTAAGATCTTGGACACACAAGAGCTTGACCCACAAAAGCAAGTTGGGTGAGACACATGAGTTATAAGGTATCTAGTACATAGGGTCATGACTCTAAGGGACAAGTTGGACAACATAGAAATAGTGGCACGCACGAGTTACAAACTATATAATACATACCTGACTATTGTGAGTCTAGAACTATTACTATATTTGTGATGAGAATCTTGGAAGGTCATTCTTTCAAGTCAATAATAATAAGGATGTAAAAAGAAGAGAGCAAGCTCCAATCATACTTACATAGCCTCATCAACAAACAACAAAAATGCGCTTTCAAAAGTGAAATTATATATTCAAAATTGGTTTGTGCATAAGATATTTTAATTATTTACTTGGAATTTAAACTAAATTTTTTTTCATCCATGTTTTATGGATAGATGTCGCCTTTATTTCAATAGAGTGGATGTGTAAAAAGGATGTTCAACAACTTAATAATGGATGTTTGACAATGTTTTGGATGTTTATCTTTTCTCATAACACTAAAATGGGTTTGGTTTAACAATCAATTAGTGAACTAGTTCTAAACCATTTAACTTCAAAGGAAGTCAAATGTGTTAATGTAAATATCACCCAAAAAAAACATGTGATAGACCTCAAGTAATATATTCCAATTGCTAGGCATTTGAATAAAATGTCTAATGTTTTTCAAACATGTCCTTATATATTTTTACATTCTCACAATATAATCTCGGTCAAGAAGTGTTCAGCTTAATAATACAAGAATGTTTGTGATGTTGGAGTCTCGATAAGAAAGGCAATATGTGTGCAAGATTTCAACTTTTTTTCCTCCCCTTTGGTGCGGCTTGTGAATTGGCTTGTACATTTCTCCAAGTGCTTTAGGATTGATGTGTAACCCACACATCCACCAACTCATGTTTAAGTAACTTGCCTCGAAATCCCATAGACAGCTTGTACTCTTAAGCTCAACACTTCTTCAACTTTAAGTGTTGTGTCTCAATTTGATTACCTTGGAGGAATGTACATTTTTCAATCATTTCTATGGTTTCTTAAACAAATCAAAACACTGCATTTTCCAAAACAATATCTTGGAAGATCATCGTGTTTGGTGGATATTAACATGGTTGAATGGGCTTTGACAAGTCTCGGCAAGATGTTTGTTAGAAGGAACCTAGACTCTAAAAAAAGGAAATTTGGTTAGGGCAAGCCCCTACCAATTACATCTTTGGAAATCTAACATTGCAATCTAACATTTTATTTTGTACAACAATTACATTAAACCCCGTTGACATATGGTAAACAATTTTATTTTTTTTTGGCAAATTTTGCTACTTGGTGACAAAAAAATAAGGCTTGCGACAAGTATAAACTCTAAAAATGACCCTTTATCCCCAAAATATGAGGAAAAGCTTTTTGAAGTTGCCATTTTGAGACACTAGGTTGTAGCATGTCACCAAACTATGGCATGAAATGTAGGCTTTTGTATTATCTTCTCTGGTGTGTAGCCAAATTTGGGTAAGTCATCCATTGGATAATCACCAACATGCCACCCACGTCACAAATTTGAAAAAAGAAACATTAATGGCAAAGGAATCTTGAAATTCATACATATTAAAACTCAAATGTATTTTTTTTAAAATATAAACTACCCATTTTCTTCAATAGTAACTATTTTTAGTGTGACTTGTAGTTTTTGTCATCCAGTTTTTTTTACCATTGAATCAAGTTGGTTTTAAGAAATTTGAAGGGCTCTTCATGAAATGAACGCTAAGGGACACAATGGTTGCACCAATGATTTATTTTGTGGGAATTTTTTTTTTTGCAAAAATGATTTTTAAAAAAGAATATCGTGTGACAAATTCTATGTTTTTTCCCCAAAAACAAATTCACCAAAAAACCAAAAGAAATTACCAAAAGTTGTTGCAATTGTTTACAGTATGAAACTGTGCTTAAGATTTTCTACTTTCATATTTTGAATATCACCAAATTTGTCTAAATATATTTATGGATGATCATCACTTAAGCAACTTCACAAAATTGGAAAAAAACACACACATACAATTGGGTTGCACTCTTGCAAAGGGTACTTATTCAAACCAAAACTCAAAATTGAATTTTTTTTTAAAAAAAAATTAATATTCATATCAAATCATTTAGCATAACTTGCTATGAGTACATGATTCTCAAATGGTGATAAATAAACCTTTTCCTATTTTTTTTTAAAAAATCATTTGGATCTAACATGATCTTTGACTTGTTTAATTCCGATTGCACCCACCCTTACAATTAATAATAGTCGGCAATAGTTGCTCAAACCTTGTCCACAAGGCCTGCATTACTTATTGTCAAAGGTGAATGACAAGAGAGCTTTGGTGAGCATGGAAAAAATATGTATTGATGGGAAAAAAGATATCCTTTTATTTCTTCTTTTAGCAAAACGTGCTCTTGCATACCCAATTTCAAAACTTATTGAGAGTTTCTTTATAAGTCGAATTTGGAACACTTTTTTTTTAATCTAGTCAAAACAATGACCGTGAAGGAATTCAAACTCCAGAAATTTCATATTTTCTACCACATTTGCTATGGGCCAAATACATGCTGACTTTTGGATCCTCACACTTTTGGGGGGAAAATGGTGGCCCCAAAGGTGAAGAAATTTCTGCAAATTTATGAGCCATAGAATTGGTCCCCTGGGCCAATTTTGTTGAGCCCCACAGGATGAATATGGTCACCATGAACTTGGCATAATTAGCTCTCGAGCCTATATGATGACATTGGAAGCCAAGGGAATTCTTCTCCACCCCCCCCTCCCCCAATGTGAGTTTAGTTCACTAGTCAATTCCCCACTACTACAAAATGTGGGTGTAGTTCATCACTCCTCGTTGAGTGAACCAATGAATTCACAAGATTCTCACGAGGTCCCTTTGATAGCATCTCAACATGTAATGTAAAGTCCCAACATTGGACCATTCCCAATATAAAAAAGGGCTTCGGGGATGACCCAATAAGTTCACACCTGGATTTTTGGAATATTTCACACACATGGGTCTTACCCAATGTAAAGCAAGAGGCAAACCTTACCATAAGCCTAAACATATGGAGATCATTAGCTGGTAAATGTAAAGAAGGCTCTTTATGCTCACTATATGGGAATGGTAAGGACCTTATACACTCGTAAGTGATCCTTCCCACTCCTAATTAGTAGATGCAAGATCTATACTCTTTGGGGGAGAAGAATATTCATGAATGTAAGGTGCCCTCTAAATACACTTAGGAAATGTTTTCAAGTGCTTTACAAGGTTGTGATAAATGGCATCTCAAACAACCTTACCCAGTTCAAGGTTTAGTTTAGTTTAGTTTAGCCAGGGTGAACCAGCGCGCACTTACAGTGGTACCCTCACCTTCTTGAGTTAGATCCTTATTGTGCAACTTGGAATGAATGAGGGACCTAATTTAGTATTAGGAGTAGTTTCAGAACGTGTAGTAGCAACTAATCAAAAAATATTCGGGCTTTGATAAATATCTATAAAAAGAGTTTTTCCTCTTTACCAATCCTTTTTGTATTTTTGTGCCCCTAACCATTTATTTTCACCATGGTACCAGTGTAGGTGCTGCTGGTCCACCCAAGGCATGCAGTCTAGTGAAGGAGAAGAAAATGTTGAGACAAATCAAAGTGAAAAAAAGGGACTTACAAAAATGCTTGGATACATAAAATCCAGTTAACCAGTGTGAAGGGGGGATTGGACACAGAAAATCCAGTTCACCAGTGTGAACAGAAAACATGTGTGCAGAAACTGGTTGATTTGCAGCCCATATCATGTATGGAATACCATAATTTGCCTTTCCTGAGCTACTTTGACAAGTTGACTTCAACTAATTTTCTTGGAGGAGTTAAAGTGCTATATGTTTTTCTGGTTGACCCATTGCCTTTTTCTTCAAGCAAACAAAAGGGACCATGAAGGATATGGCCTTTTTCATGAGACTATGGATGATGGCACTCCTGCCGCAAAACTTTTGTAGCTGCTTTTTTCTCTCTTTTCAAGTTGCAAAATGATTGACTGTTTCTCAGAGTCACCTGGCCAAACTCAAGCACATATGTCCACGTGCAAACAAATAGGGCTTGTTGTTCCCCACCTTTGAATTTGAGGGAAATATACTCAGAGAAAAGTTTTACCGTCAAATGGAGTTTAATCTGGTTACTCAGACCCGGTTGGGTTCTGGTTACTTGGAACATACCTGGAATCAATTGAGAACCAGAACCAGAGTTATTTGCACGATCTACAAAGGGGAGGGGTTGGGGGAGAACCAACCCCCCCAGTTTGAAGAGGTTACTGGAATGCAATCTGGATTCACAAGTAGCACAAAACCAAAATCGAATTGGATTTTTTGAAAAAAATCAATTCCAATTTCGGCCATTTTTTAGGGTTTATGGTTTGTGCTCAACTTGTTCATCATCATCACTTGTTGGCTTGCTTCAAGCTTCTTCAAGCTTTACTTCATGTTCACAAGCTCACGCATGTTGCAAATGGCGATGACTACACAATTTTTTTCAAGGCATGTTGTTCACTAGCTTGGTCCTCTTCCTAATGGTGATGATGTCTTTCACTGCCCTGATGTTGGTCCTCTTCTTGATTATGCCACTATTCCTAATCATGAACTTGACTTTTTCTTTTTTGGTGTTTGGCAATGGCACTTGTTGTGGTTTTGTGGTGTTTGTGATCATGATGTTTTTCATGATTACCTTGCTCTCGGTCCTCCTCCTCATTGTGATGCTCTTCATGATTGCCCTACTCTTACTCTTCTTCTTCATCATGCTGTTGTTTGTGATTGCCTTGTTCTAGGTCCTCTTCCTGATCATGAAGCTCTTCATGATTGCCTTGGTTTTGTTCCTCTTCTTGACCATAATGGCATGATGTTTTTCATGATCACCTTGGTCATGGTCTTCTTCTTGATGTTGTGATTTTTTTGTGATCGCCCCAATCTTGGTCCTTTCCTAACTATGATGTTCTTTGTGATCACCTTGCTATGGGTTTTCTTCTTAACCCTGATGTTGTTCGTGATTTCTCCACTTTGGGTCCTCTTCTTGGTCATGGTGATTGTGATGTTATTCATGATCACCCTATTTTGGTTGTCTTCCTAATTGTAATGTTATTTGTGATTGCCATGTTCTTGGTCCTATTCTTGATCATGATGTCCTTTGTGATTTCCTTGCTATTGGTATTTTTCTTGATCATGATGTTGTTTGTGATCACCCTATTTTGAATCCTCTTCTTAATCATGATATTGTTTTTGATCAACTTGTTTTGGGTCCTCATCCTAATTGTGATTGCCTTACTCTGAATCTTCTTCTTGATTATGATGTTGTTTATGATTTCCTTATTTTGGAATTTCTTTTCCTTTGTTTTTAAAGTTTAAATCCATGGAGGACTTGTTAATTTGCCTTAAAGAGGCGATCTACCCCAATGAACTTGAGTTGGAGGTTGACTACTAGAATTCTATATCAATTTATGGTGCAATTACAAGTACCACTCCGATAGAAAATTTCACAACCAAGGATTTTACACAACAATGAACTTTACTAGCTAAACAAAGAGATTTTGTAGAAGACTAAAACACACATTGCCACATCTTGAACTTTCTTTGCACCTATTAACACAATTTCTTTAAAGGTAAACTCTAGCTCCAACCTTCCTAAACAATTAAGTGTGTTATCAGTTATCTTGTTGCCTTAGTTTCAAGATTGAAAAAGGGCATCATCATAATTTACAAAATAACAAATGGGATATTTTTACACTATGAAAGCATCTTGAGATCATGCATTGGCAAGTATAAATTTAATGGATTGAATGAGAAAAAATGGACCAAAAGGAGATAAATGACCTACAAAAAAAAGGTTTGGCCTCACCCCATCTACCATTTCCTCTTCTTTTAGTAATGTTATTTTTTACACTAAGGATGATCTTCAACAAAAATAATTTGAAGAGGATTTGGCATTATTCATAGCTAAAAGTCAATGGCATTGTCTTATGTTGAAGCTCCATTTTTTAGGAGGTTATTCTTGAAATAGAATTATTGTCTTAATTTTTCATCGAAATGAGCTTTTGTTAATGAAATCAAACCTAGGATTACAAAAAAGATTTTTTAAAAAAAATGTTTTTTCAACCCTTGAATCTTGTAATTCTTATGCTCTATCTTTTGATCTATAGATGTTTAAACCAAGAGTGGACACATTTGTTCCCGTTGCACATTTTTTGATGAATTGTGGGAACCTTGTCATATGTAATAGTTGGTTTATTTTAAACACACTTTTAAGAGTGCAATTGTTTTGTAAGTAAATGAAGTACTTGCAAAACATGGCCCTCAATGTTCAAGCTATTGAATACATCAAAGACACAAGTGTAATCTCTCAACCATGACCCAAACTTTGACTTATGTTGTTTCATGTGAAGGGTTGGGTTTGGCACAACCATTTGTGGAGTCATGTTGGGGGCATGTTATGTTTAAATGTCATCGATATGCCATTCATAATTTTTAAGTTTGTGTTAGTCTAAACATTATTTCCATCAAAGCAACACAATCTATTTCACAAAAAACTATCATGTGGGCCAAGAAAAGTGGGAAGGGCCAACAGGAATGGCACAAAACCTGTTTACATAATGGTGTGTCCCAAGGTTGTCAAACTTGACAAGACGCACACAAATTGCATTCATCATCAAGTCAATGTTCGTCTAGATCTAGCTATCCATTTGGATGCGTCTAGCCATCCATACACATCTAGTAATTAAAAAATAATAATTCTTGCCTTAAAACATTTGGTCAATGTTTGAAAAAATTTGATTGCCACCTAAAAAAAACTTCGTTCACCAGAAAATTATGTCAACCAAAAGTTGTTTTATTCATGATTGGGTTTAAGGTGACTAAATGACATGATTTTCAATCGCCCCTAAGTATCTTTTAGGTAGCCTAACCTTAAGTTGACCTTATTCTAATGTGACACTAGGCTATGTCTACATCCAGATTGATGTGTCGTGTCATGACAAATGCCTGAATGTTGTGACAGCCCTAGTGTGCCCCTAAGAAAGCTCAAGATTTGAAAAAAAACTAGGTTTACTTTCAAAGTCATTTTGTTTCAAAAGAATTTGAAATTCAAACACACTATTCCCTTATGTTACGGACAACAAGAATCATTAGAATTTCAAGGCCATGTGCTAAATACACAAGTTTGGGCTATAGCCCAAGTTGTTACAAATACTTTGGGTCCCATGGTTCAACAATGTGTGTTGAACCAAGCCAAGGTTACCGACTATTTTCTAACATTCTTGCTTCGACAATTTCATTAACATGCCAATGCGAATGGGTTGTTGCATACTTGATTTGGATGAAACCCAAGATTTTGATAATGAACTCCAAATCCTATGATAACACATGCAGAAACAATTAATAGTAGCTTTGGAACCCTTCCTTTATTCATGTTTTCTTTTCAACCTAGCCAAGTTCATAACATGTTGGCATTGATATTAGATCCCCATTACAAAAAGTTGGGGTTGGTCATTCAATATGTTGGCAAGCAAAGGGTTTTTCATATTGCAAACAAATATGATAGAAAGGTATTGTTCTTGTCCCTTTTTTGAATACAAAAACCTAAACTCAATTAATGGAAATGAAAAAGGCCTAGGTAGTTATGCATCTCAAAGTTCCCAATCTACAAGTTGTATGATGTCATGGAAAGTGATGATGATTTGGCATTATAAGTGGTGAAAAAACAACTAACCCATTTCAAAACCAAGAAAATCAATGAGGAGGAATGCAAATATCCATTGGCATGGTGGAGAGAACCAACAAGGTGAATTTTCCCTATGTTCGGTTTATAGGCTGACAAATCTTGGGGACTATGGAATCTCATATTAAAATAGAAAAAAATTTCAATATTGCAAATACTTGCATAAACCTACAATGTTCTCACTTGAGCATGGATAATCTTGAAATGTTTATAAACATCTACAATAACTAGCTTGATGATGCCCGTCTTGGTGACTCTCCATAATCCATGGAAAATTTCATGGAAATGGAAACAACTTTAATGGATGAGAATGAAGATGTAATCACATCACTTGAGCTTTTGGATATGGATGAAAAAAACTATAGGGTTTAAGTAAGTTTTTTTTCTTGTTTATTGCATCTTTCAAAAAAAAAATATTTCCAAGTGTGATGTTCGTGTTCATCAAAGCTGATATAATCAACTTGTTTTTTTGGTTGTCATAGGTCTTTGGAGCAATGTGTGGAGCAAGGTTGTTTCTTTAGGGCTACCCAAACCTCAAACCCTACAATTGAATGTGATGAAACCAAAAAAATTACTAGGTTTTGAGTTTTTTTAATTTCTTCCTTGTTATGCCACTTTGCATGAATTTTTTGGCATCTTGAATTTGGCAATGTTAAGGCAAAATTTGGGGGTGTTTTGGGGTGTTTTTTGAATTTTGGAGCAAGATGTTTAAGGGCACAAATAAAGCAAATTATAGGTACGTATTATGGGGTGTTTAAGGTAATTTTTCAAGGTTTAATCATGGCATATTTGTGGGTTATTTTGGAGCAAAGAAAGTGTCCATTGGGGATTTTTGAGGTCATGGATTTGAAAGGGCAAATTTGGGGACCATGAGTTGGGAATTCACTTGGGAGTGAACTTGTGGGCTAAATTCAAGAGTCTCAAGACAACCCATTTGAAAATTGGCATACAAGCATATGAAATGATAAAACATGAAACCAATTGGCATAAAAAATGGTGTTGATCCATTAGTAATGCAGTTTAAGTTAATAAAAGTAGGTTATATTATTTCATTTGGCCTTCAAAGCTTTGTAACAATCTAACCTATTTTTGGAATTAAATATTCTTTATGTGGATTCTTTCCAATGATGTTTCGAATTTTGGAACCTAACTAAAGGTTAACCAGAACCTACCCTAGAACTGGGAACCATTTTATTTTGAAATAACCCTATAACCAGAACCAAATCCCACTTCTATAATTTTTAAAAAACCCTAAGTAGAACCAAAACCAACCTTATATGATTTTTTGAACCATAATCAAAGGTTTTTTCTAGAACCCAAGAACCACACAACATTGGTTTGTACTTCTTATTTCTTTCACATTGTAATGTTCCAATTATTTACAAGATGGGTTCATAAAATCATATAGGGTCATTTTTGTAGTTGATTCTACATTTTGTTTGTTTGATTTCATTTTTTGGTCTCCTCCATTATCATGGTTAAAGGTTTAAGATGAAGGCATTATTAAAATCAATTCCACATTCCACTATCATTTTGTATAGCCCTTACAATAATAATGACCTCAATGTTCATCCTAGGGCCTTACGCAACACAAAATTGAACATAAATTTAATCTATATTTTGTATGCTAGACCAAGAAAATGTCATAGACTTCTAACTATGTCCACAACACAATGTTGTAACCAATTGTATTCAAGATGTGTGCCTCAAATCACCCATTGAACTCTTATTTAGTATGAATTTGATGTTGAATGCCTTTCAAGCCATTGTAATTGTTGTTATTATGTAGATTTGTATAGGTTAATCTTTGGCAAGGAGCAATGGGTTCAACATTTTTGTAGGACAAATGCCCATTTCAAAAGTATTTCATCAATTTTTATTGGATCCAAATTATGAAAATGATTTAAGGATAATTGGTATCCCATATTTTTGAAGTAAAGATGCATGATGTAGTGGTTAAGAATTAGCTTTATGAATATAAGGTTTTAGGTTCAAATCTTTTTTTTAATAGCCATTATTTTATTCAAATGGTTTTCTTGAATGAAAGCTTCAAAGAAGTCATCTAAAGAATTTAATATAAGTGGTAGGTCGCAAGTTCAAATTTGCCAACAACCAATGTTTTATTTAGATAGCCTCCTTGGATGAAAGCTCAGAAAAGAGCCATTTGGGAAGAAGACAACATTAGGACGATCAACTTGGCCACACTTCTTGGGCCAAGTTGTCAAAGAAAAATAATTCACAAGGGAGAACAAGATTAAAACATGTGCTTTCCTCGGGGCACTTGCATTAAATTAATTTTTTTGCAATTAATTTGTTAATGTTTAGTGTTTACCCTAGTCTTCATTATCTACCTAATAGACATATAACAAAATTGGAATAATATGTTATACATAATTGCATTCATCTCTAATGTAGGTTTAATGAAGAGTGGCCCAAGCTTATTTGAACAATCGCTCTTTAAAATGCATACCAAAACATTTGTTTTGAATGTGTTGAAGAAAAAGGTTGTCTATATGGGTGTTGACAAAACATTTCATGATTATACCTAATATGTGGTGAGTTGTGTGGACTAGGACAAAATTATTGTGAATTTCATAAATCATAATAATATATGATAAATGTGTATAGGTTTTACACAATTCATTGGTTATTTATAGGATATCATTTTGAAAATAACATTTCTTTTAATCATGACATGAAAAATAACAATGAATCTTTCCTTGTACAACTTTGGTTTAAAACATGGTAAAGCCTAAAATGCTCTTCAAAAGATGCCACCAAGATTTCTTTTTAAAACTCTTCCTAAATGTCATGTAGTATAAGTTTGGTTTCAAAACATCTTTGTCAAGTAATTAATTAATTTTAAAGATTTGATGTTGGAAAATATGTTTTTTGAATATTCCAAAACATTTTTTATTTTCCTTCAAAAAAATTTGATTTCAACATTTTTACAAATAATATAATTAGTGTCAAAGTTACCAAAGTACTATGGTACTTTGGAAAAGCTAGATTTTTTGTCAATTGACAATCAAGTTAAGCATGCTTTAGATATACTTTCATAATCCAATTTTAATACCCTCTTTACATTTAAATAATTATATATATTTTTAATAAGTTACGCTTACATATTTTTCATGTCATTGACAAAAGAAATGGAAGTAATATCCCCAAATGGGCCCTAGGTAACCAACAATGTGGTTCATTTCTAATCAACTTAAACCTTATTAACCCTTAAACAATGTGAAGGTGATAAGGGGAAGTAAAAATAAGACAAGAAACATATTTAGTTTGCACTTTTAAATAACATTTTGCCTTTAAAAATAATTGACAATAATATTACATGCATGTATACAATAAATTGAAAGTCCAAGCTTGATCCTTTATTTGTTAATTCATATTTGCATGTGTCGCAACCATACTTTGAAAGAGTGTGAGGATGAAACTCACACTCCCGAAATTGGGACTTGGGAGTCTTCCGGGACCCCCAAAACTCTAGAGTTCGATTGCAGGCGTCAAAACACCTTGCATTGGGGTGTTCTTTATATTATTGGAAAGCTATCAAAGTGTAGATGTCGAAAATGGTCTCGCATGGGCCATTTAAACATCTGTAGCACAAGTTATGGCAAAAAAAAGGGTCAAGAGTCAAACTGGCAGTTTGACTCCCGACCACTAAAAGTCGGGAATTGACCCAACCCCGATGTGTGCAGGTGGAGTGTGACACACCGTTGAAAAGCTCTCGAGGAGAACTCTGGAAACGCAGCATAATCCAAAAGCTTGCAAGGCACAAATGAGAACGCAAAAACACACGAAAAGGATGAGGAAGAAAAAGTGCAGCCACAAAAATCCAACGGCCAAATCAAAGTCAGCCGTTGCTTAACTAATTAATTAATTACAAGTTTACTTCAGACTTCATCCTAATCGGAGGTCTGAGCAAAGAGTTATGACCTCGCAAAGTCCCAGGAGTCCAAACTGGGACAATTTTAGGACTCTTCCTTGGGAGTCCTGGGACAAAAAGCCATTCGGATGTGGGTGCCGTGGAGAGGCACAGAGTATATACTATATGGGGGAAGGTGGTGGCTTCCCCCGAGTCCGGGCCGTGGTGAGTCATGTGAATCTAGAGTTGCCCGTGGCTTGTCCTAACACTAAGGGTGTTCCAAAAAGTGTACTAACCAACTTGTTGGTCGATTTGATGCAAGTTCAAGTAAGTAATTAAAGCTTGTCACTCTTCCTAGTCCCATCCCGAAGCTTCAGCATGCCCCTCTACCCCTTCTAGTGCTAAGAGCTGGGAGCGTGCTTCGAATTCCTCACAATTCCGTTGTTGAGTAACTTAGACCCAATTTGGGTCTAACTAGGAACTTGGGAGCGCGTCAGCTTATGCTTTCTTCTAACAACAATAAAAAGAGATTTACTAACTAATCAAATGTACAATTTATGGTCCTTATTAAAAACAAAGAACCCTGATTTTTCCCACAACAATCGCAAAATACATATGTGGACCTTAATGAGATCATAAATATGGACCTAGCAAATGAACTTGTCATGCACTGATTGAATTATGAACCCAATCCTAACTTCTCCCATGAAAACCATATAAAACATGTCTTAAATGTACAAGATGATAGACATGGTGGTGGGTCAACTAATCACAAACTTACCAAACCATCAACTTAAAACCAACTTTTCCCATGATAACCACAAATTATGTGTTTTAAAGGTACAAAATTATAAACATTCTTCATTTCTTTTTTTTAGGATTAACTAATTTATTATCAACCTCTAACATCATGTTTTGTAAAGGTGCAAATGTGCAAACATGATGCACATCCACAACCTTTTGTGGTGTGGTTATTAAAGAAACATTAAAAGATTTTGTTCATTGTCCATATTTCTATTATAACTATTTCCTTACAAATTAATCAAATTCCAACTAGCTTTACAAGTACAAGTCTAAATAATTTCAAGTTAAAATTTCAAATCATTATAATTATTTTTTAATATTTTTTTAATTTAAAAATTCAATTTTCTACTCGGTCCATAGTGATTTAAAATTAATTGATTTTGAAATTATGGTAACATTTCTCCAAAAAATGGTATTAAAGAACCAAAATTGATGTTACATAATAATGCATTGAAAGCATAAAGGTTAGCTTCAAAAACCTCAAAAAATTGTGTCAATTGATGTTACATTACAAAAGCATTGTTAAAATTAGCAATGTTAATAAAGTCATTTTGGAGATGCAAAAATTCTTTGAAACACTTCAAGATTTACATCAACTTTAATTGAAAGATATTAAATGATATTACATGAAAAGATTTCCATTTCACAAATAAATTTCCACATGATTTGTTTCCATTTACACAATTTTAAAAACTAGTTCCAAGAGTAGTGGTTGTGTTTTTGTGATTGCACCCATAATACAACAAATTCTTCATGGTAAGGTAGCCATTTCTTTGTTTAATTGCTCCCATCAAAATTTGGACAAGTTGACCATTGATCCAATCCTTGGTTTCCACCACATCCATCATAACTTTTAAGTCAAAACTTTTTATAAAATAAATGTTTTATCAAAAGAGCCAAGTGTTGTTTTAAATTGTGCCATGCAAAGCAAACAATAAATCAACACAATTCCCATACATCATACACAAAACATTCTAGTTTTGATTTCCATGCCACATTTTTTTTTATTTAACAAGGATACAATGCACAAAAATCACCATAAGGACATAAAAGTTTTGAGCCCTAAAAATAAGCACATTTTTTAGTCCTCCAAAGGATCTAGAGGGGGGGGGACCCTTGCAAATTCTTACCAAGCACTTTGCATTCCTTCCAAAAAATTCAGCACAAGTTCAAATTTAAACTGAGGTTGAAATCAAATGAGCAATTCATTTTTACATTAAATTCTTTCTAAGTATGTCCTCTAAAATACAAGAACAACTTCAACTCTACTTAAAGTTTTTAGGTCCTAATGTTATAATGTTGAGAAATACAAGAACAAGTGACAATTCAAAAAATTTAGTAAAAATAGATCATGTAGGTCAACTATAAAATTCAATCTACAAAAATCAAGTCTCAAAAAGAAAGCAAAATAGCTAGAAAATCATAATAAGGTTCATGAGTAGACTTGCAGACACTAGATTTCAAGGTGAAAGTAGAGCATGTAGAAAATGAATGATCATCAAAGATAAGGATAAAAGTCGTAAATCAAATTTACAACCAAAGGTTCAAAAAATACTTAGATTGCAATGGATCTAACAATTTATAATCTAAAGTATTGCATCAAGGAGATTCAAAAAAGTAAGGGACCAACTAAGTTATATCAATCATTGGTATATATTTTTTCTCATAATTTGCACATAAATAGGAGATGTTGATTGAATGTGGGAAGACTTTCTTAGGGTTTATTTATGAACAATTGCATGCCTTTTAATGTCACAAACAAACCCCTGTGGTGCGACATTAGGTCCCCACAGTAATATGGCGGCTTGAGATGTTGATGGTTTTTCCTTGTTGATTAGTTAATCAGCCGTAATCTGATGACGGCGCTCTTTTATTGCATGGGTTGCATGGGAGGTTGCTTTTTGGGTGATGAATGTGGTGAGGTACTTGGGGAATGGCGGCTGGCCATGATGAGGAAGGATGGAACCGACTAGGACGGTGTAACGGGATGGCGAGGCTTCGAATGCAAGCTTGGAGTTGGAGACAAAGAGGGAAAGAGGGAGATTCATAGAGGAGAGGCAGAGTCTAGAGAATAGGGAAGTTTTTGGGGAGAATGCAGAGGAATGCGTAAGGGATAGCTAGTTGCTGATTTTTCTTCCGTTGCGTTAGTGACTAGCAAGGCCAAGCTCATGAATCTGGGAAGTCAGGTGTAGATGGTGTATGAGTGAGTGTTGAAGGTCTAAGAGGAGATCTGTAGCATCGAGGGGGATCTGTGTTGTATGTGAACTCTGTGTTTTGGGTACTTGAGATTCTGTGCAGGAGCTGCGTCTGCAGGAGCTCTGAGGAACTTCTTTTCCTTTGCAATAAATCCATTGTGTGCATCCATCTGTCTGTATGTTGTTGTGACATTTCTTTGAGTTGTGTTCGTCTGATCCTCATTCTGTCAGAGTGAGATTCCGAGAGGGTTCAGATAGGTGTTTTGGGTCCCTCTCCTTTTTGGTTACACCCCCACAACCAAACATTTTTTTTGGATCTATTGATGTTGTTTTAGGAAAATAAGTCCAAACCACATGTAAACCAAGCATTGCCTTTAGAAAAATTGCTTACATCTTTTCTTGGACTATTCCAAACACACCATAACCAAATGCTCAAAACTTGACTAAAATATTTTCCACCTTTTGCATGAAAATGTGTTGTTCCTCTCCCATTACCAAACACATTTCAATATAACAATGTCTATTAATTTTTTACTATTGTCTTTTTTCAACACCCATAACTGCATATAAAAACAACAATCCATTTAAATAAAAAAAACCAAACACAATTCCTCAAGATGAAAATGTTCAATCATAAGACCTTTTTTGAACATTGATCCACATGCAAGCGACCATTCTTCAACACTAGTTTGCACTAGACCAACATTTGATTACCGAGCGATGTTCAATGGGGGGCATCTCTCTACCCTAATCACCCATGGATGGAGATCTTTTTGTTCTTCACAAATGGAAAAAGCAAATGATACACATTATTTTTGGTCACACATTGACAGCAAAGATCATTTCTAGTCATCAAAAAATATATCAATAACAATATAGCTGGAACTTGTGTTTCATAATTTCCCCGCCATGCTGCGCTGTCTTGATCATTACGCTGGGTAATGCCCTGATGGCAGGGATTTACACCCCGGAACTTGTCCTCCACCCTGGGTTCATAGGGTGCACTGCCCGCTGCCAGGGCATTACAGTTCCCCTATCAAGTTCTTATGTGAAACATCTAATGTCTTGGATGTGAAACTTTGGAGGTTCTTTTGATGTCAAGCTCTGTTCTCAAAAGAAAGGAGAGAATGGGTTGACATCCAACACACAATATTCAAATCTCTTACATGTGAGAACATGCTTGATCAGAGGGAGTGCAGTAGTTCATAACCAACAATTTGTCTGAGGCAAGTTCAGTCTTACCAAGGAAGTCCAGTGACCTGATGAGTCTTTGAAACTTCACAGTAGCTGCTCTTGCCACTGTATTGTTTCTCATGTGGGGATGAGTAACTTGCAGAGGAACCAGCCATGGCAGCAACAGCATCATTGACGATCACACACAAATTAGCACACCAGTACATTCCAATAGGAAGAAGTCTCAATAATGCAATCTGTAAGTGTCCTCATCATCTTCAACCCTTCTCATCCCATTTGGCATTTCAGCTCTCTTTCTCAATAATGTGATCTGAAAGTATCCTCTAAATTTCGCCCTTCTCATCTTGTTTGGTATTTTAACTCTCTTTCTCCTGGATAGCTCTCTCCCTCACTATACTAGTTTGGTGCCTAGTATTTGTGGCTATGGTCAGGTGCCTAATTTGTAGAGAGAAATCAAGGAACTGGAGATCTGTGATTTGAAATTTAGGAGAAATGGGGTACTTTTGTTCCAAGAGATTGTGGTTCTCAAAACCAATAACACTGTTTCATAATGAGTTTTGCAAAAAGCTGCCACTGTGATGTCTTTGCTGATCCTGGAGCTGCTGCCCTGGTCCTTGCAATGTAACTTTTGTTGTAGGAGATCTACATTCTGCACTCGAGCAAAACAAAGCAGGCTTCCATCTTCATGCTTCAGATGGTACCTGAGATTTTTCCACAGTTCTCCAAGTCTGTGAAGTTGTGTCCTCTATGTGCTTCCAACACCTTTTGTTTGCACCCCCTATCTTCTGCAACTTGCCTGCTTCTACACCTGTACATAACATTGTATGGTTTACGGTTTAGGGTTCCTTTGTGACCTCAGCAGAATCTCACTTTGTGTGCCAAAGAGGTTGCTTCTTCTTTTCAACATGTTATCTTCCCAAGCCAGATCTTCAATAATGCTTACAGCAATATGGCTCTGTATGCTACCGATCTGCAACTGATGATTTGCAAATAGAACAGAAAGTTGGCAAGATAAACAGAACAAGGTCAGGGGAGCTTGCCTGCTTCATGATAGATACCCCAGGCAGCTCCATGGCCTGGATCCTGCAATTAAAGACAAATCACCTACTTGTCAATGCAACAAAACCCTCTTACAAATAATCTCATATGCATACTACAAGTAAGAGGCTGACCTTGTACAATTTGATCTCGGTGATTTTGTAGAATGTCTCTGGATTCCAATGCGATTTGGCAACCCTGCTGCCTAAGCCCCAGTTCGGAAGCACCTTCACCACGTCAAACAAGTTCTTCCTCTTGGGATGTCCTTCCCCTGGTTTCTTCGAGGCAGCCTGGACAGCAGTGGCTTCTGATGCCGTGGCCATAGCTCGCCGCAGTACCAGCATGGTCTTCGGCGCATTGGCCATTGCAACCAGCCCGAGATTCTCACTCCTGCACTTCCCGTCCTCCGTCAACACAAATATCCTAGGACGACGTTGCATGCACCGGCAAGGGTTTTAGCGTTTTTAGGGTTTGAAGCTCAAATAACCCTAATAAGACCAACGCGAACGCAAGAGCTCTTCTCCTCCTCCTCTCCTTTGCGTGTGCGTGTGAGTGTGTGTTGCACAGCGCAGGCAAAGAAGGCAAATTCCAAGGAAGAAACAGCAGTAATGGCGGAGGCCGTAGTGGACATAGACGTGGGCACACAACCCTTCGATCTCGCATTCCATCCTTCTGCTTCGCTTGTCGCTGTCAGCCTCATCACTGGCCGCCTCCACCTGTGAGTTTCGCTCTCTCTTGCAACCTATGAACGGAAAGGAAAGTATTTTGCTCCAAACCTTGACGCTGCTTACAACCTCTCTAAGTCCTTTAGTGTTTGCATTAGCAGTGATCGTGGAATTTTCACTGTCGTTGATGGAATCACTTGTGGCTGCAAGCATTGCAAACCGTGAGGAAAGATATATATGGTTTGATTGAGAGGAGGCTTGTGTTCTCATGCAGCTACGAATATGGAGATGGACGGCAGCCTGAAAGGTGAGTTCCGTTTTTTTATCCTCCCACATGATGGTCAAGAAGCAGCTTAGTGAGCTTGTGTTTTCTTTATGGCACGGCTATGCAAAATTGGGTTTTGTGGCAGGAAATGGAATGTGAGTGCACACAGTGAATCCTGTCGTGCTGTGCGATTTACTGGTGATGGCCGATGTACGTTTGTCCCCCTCTACCATTGCATCATCATAGTGCACATGAATTGAATATTCTTTCTTGTGAACTTGCTGCCTGCCTGCCACAATTGGAGACTTGCTTACTTTCACTACCTGTTCCTCTTTCTTGTAGTGCTTCTCACAGGTTCACCAGATTGCTCCATAGTTGCCACTGATGTTGAGACTGGTCAAGCAGTGGCTCGTCTTACTGGTGCACATGGGTATGTTACATAATGTGTTAGTCTTTCAGGATCATTTCAGAACTCTTCATATATATAATTTCTGCTCTTGAGAATGTAATATGATAGCCTTCTGTGCCCCAACAGAAACTGGTTTTAGTTTCTCTTGTTTTGTTGCAAACTTTGTTGATGTTCTAGGTATTCCATAATCTTATTTGCAAGATATGGTTGTGTGTGAAGGGCGGCAATCAATCGGATTATCAATGCCACAGACTGGTCCATTGCATCTGGTGATGATGAAGGCACTATCAAGGTACATATGCAACTGATAATTCCAGAAATTGTCATTGCCACTTACAATGGTAGAATTAGTAATCCTTTGTATGTCAGTCTTGTATCACACTCTTATACTTTGGTTGATGTTCCTCTTTTCCCTGTTGTTAAATCATTTTTATTATGTCATCTCTTGTTTCTATTCAGGTTGACTTAAGTCATAGGATTGGAGAAGTTCTGAATGAATCTCTTAATCCTTATGGGAAGGTCTTCCTGCACAGAATAGTAATTGTTGCTGAGAGGATAATTCCAGTTGAGTTTCCATTGCTACCCAACTATTTCTGGTCAAGTAATCACAGGGGTTGGAAACATAACAGGTGTTGGACACATGACAAGAGAATGATTGCAATCAAATTTCTGTTGCTAGGGAAGTGTTTCTGGCCAGATAATCACGGGTGTTGGAAACATAACAGGTGTGGGACACACGACAAAATGTGTGCTGCAGCAGCTTTAAAGCACATGATGACTTTGTTGCAGACATGGAGTTTGTGCCAGATAGCATGCAACTCCTGGGTGCCAGGTTGTTTCTGGTGCTTCATCGTTCTTTCTCTGAGTGAGCTGTTTGAGGTTTGTGTACACTTTGTGGGACTATTATGTCTGATGCAAAGAAGATGGACATTGAAACTAGTTGATATGCTGACTCTGTATTGTTGTGTCTTGTGCCAGTGGTGATGGCACACTTTCTATATGCAATATACGTCGGAACAGGGTACCCTCCTGACCAGGGCCAACTGATTGTGATTTTTTAAAATTGTGTTACTTTATTGAGGGCAATCGGAGTCACAGTGATTCACTAAACCTTTTGATCTTTTCCTGGAGAGATGCAGGTGGATGGGAAGTCGCAGTTTGCAGAGGATGAACTTTTGTCAGTGGTGATGTGCAAGGTTTTCCTGTTGAACCTTCCCTATCTTACATCTGGTTTACACCTGCATCCCTATGACAGCAACTGTAGAACTGATAAATCCAAAAATACTGCAGGAATTGTTGTGTAGCCTTATTGCAAGTCTCACTGTTGTGTCAGGTTTGAACAAATACTTGTAGGACAGTGGATGGTACTCTGGGTAGATATCATTGCTAGAACTGCACATTTGGAACCATTTGTTTGTGGAAATCAGCCTCAACTCAGCTTGGCATGGACCTGTAAAGGGAGATCTCGCGTGTAATGTCTGCTTGTGAAGTCCTTCTTGATGATACTGTATGTGTTATCCAGGATGGGCGCAAAGTAGTTTGTGGATCACAGGATGGTGTGCTACTGCTCTACTCCTGGGGCCATATGCTTGATTGCAGGTGTGAACTTTTACCTGTGTATTAACTGCTGGTTAAATGGTTATAATGTCAGCAGATTTGGAAAGGAATTATTTGGTGGGATTTTGGACTGTTGATGTAGCATCATCAGAAAAAGAAGATGTTAAACTTCTGGGTGGACCATGAAGTTTGGAGTTCATGGGCTCTAAGTGGTCTTTGCTGCTGGTTTGCTCTGCCATTGAGACATGGGCCTATACCCGCTCACCATCTAGCAGTTGCAATTCTACGTGATCTTAATATATTGTGCCAAGTTTGTGCAGTGACCGTTTTATTGGGCATCCAAACTCTGTTGATGCTTTGTTAAAGGTAAAGGAACCTCCTATCTTTCCAAAGTTTTTGTTTCCTATATGTTAGGTGTAAAAATGAGAGTTACAGAAGTGTTTGTTTCTTCTTGGAACAGGTAGATGAAGACACACTCCTTACAGGATCAATGGATGGCATCATTCGGTATGAATCTACTTAGCAGCTTTCTAGGCTGCATCTCATTTCTGGCCTTCCACTCACAGAAAACTGATTGGTTCACCATTCTGATTGTTCAGTAGGTAGTGAAGTCTCTTGGAAAATTATGTCAGTCACTTCTGTACATGTTGCTGTTCATGGTCATTGAACATGCAAGAGACTGACAGTATCCTTCACATTGCTTTTCTGTTCTACTATTATAACTATGGTTCTGGTCATTGGGGTAGGCAGGGTGGTAACGATTCTTCCCAATAAAATGATAGGGGTGATAGGAGAGCATGCTGAATACCCTATCGAGCGCCTTGGTATGCTTTTTGCAATTTACATGTGCTCTTTTATCCTTTTTGATTCAACTGGTTTTATGCTGTACTGGTTGATTGCCTGTCTCCTATGGCAATGTATGCTTTCTGTAAAACCCACACCAGCTCACAAGTGTGTTGATAGGTCTTCTGTTGTCTCTGCAGCCTTTTCTCATGACAGGACAACCCTGGGTAGTGCTTCACATGACAATACAGTCAAGGTTCGTGTTTGCACCAGGTTATTTCATGAGAATCGAGGAATAATTATGTCCTGTCATGCTGCTGTTTTTGTGCCAGATGATGCCACACTGGTGTAGATGTACTGCAGATGTGCTGATTGTTGGATGGGTGCAGCTGTGGGATGTGAGGTATTTGCAAGAAGGTGATGATGAAGCTAGTGAGGGTGTTGATACAAAACAACAGGCATCTCTTGGTGAAAATACTGGTTCCCAAGGCAATGGCCAAACTGACAGCACCATCATAAGTGGTGATGACAGCGATGATGAAATGGAAGCTGAAGGTATGTCTATGTCAAGAATCTTTGCTGCTTTTTCAGCAAAACAAGCAAGTGGTGGCCTGGTTCTGGTCCACCTGCTTTGTAAGACGGGTACCTGATACCAGTGAGTTTATTGACTGCAAGGAATTTGATGTAAAGGTTAGTTTCCATAGTAGTTTAATCAATTGACTACTGCACTCTTTAAAACTGTGCAGGATCAAGGAGACGTAAAAAGAAAGGGAAACAACCTGCCTTGCCTTCAAAAGGGAAATCAAAGTTCTTTGAGGATCTTTGACACTGATAATCATGTCCACCTCATGTATTTCTTTTCAAGTAAGCAATTGTGGAGATTAGCTCATCTTATGATCAGAAAGTATGTGATTGATGGAAGTGAATTCAATTCTCTTCAAGAAAATGTAGAATTGAGGCCTTTTTTCTCAGTATACAGTAGGGTTATGAATACATGTTTCATTTGATGAGTTCATGGATGCTACACCATAGTGCATTTAGATTGCATTCCCTTCAATCTCTCATAAGCAAACTTGGCAAAACAAGTACCCTCATTTTTGAAGACTAGATCAGATCCCAGGGTGTGAAATGATTAAGTTAAGTTGAATAGGTAGAGTCAATCATCATATGTAATCAATTTTGAGGCTTTGGGGTGATGCTATTTACAACCACCATCATGGGAAGTAAGAGCTTTGCCAGGTTTTTAATTGTGTGCATGCCGAGATTTACAGTTAGAATTGCTGGAAAACTGCCAGGGATGGCATTTTTTTGGACACTAGAATGAGGGATATGGTCTATATCTGTCTCCCCCACATCTCACCCCACATTTGGGGAATGGCCCCCACCCATGGAAGTATGAAGTGAAACCTTATCATAAGCCTTAACATATGGAGATTGCCAAGTGGTAGGAATGGGAGGGATCTTATGCCTCTATTTGGGAGTGCGAGAAACCTTACACCTTCCTCATTTCGAGGAGGGATATTTGTGATGGTAAGGTGTCTTTTGAATACATTAGACATATTCTTTTGAGTGCTTTATTCTAGATTAAGGATGTATGTATAATTATATTTATAATGTTAAAGCACACTCTTTTGTTCTAATGATATATCTTCAGGTAAAACTTCATCTCATATCGTATCATATATACCTACTATCAACCTTGTCTAACAATACATAGCTCTCAAGGTAATATGTAAAAAAAAATCAAGTTTGTCCATTCTAGTCCAATTCTTGGATTCTAAGGCTTTTTAATTAATGTCATAATAGTCACCCTTGGCTTACCAACATGATTTTGCATAGTATTTATTGATAAAATTTATGATATCATAGATTTCATTGTGTGTCTTGCATTTTATTACCTTTGTCACAAGATTGTCATATATTATTGTCATATCTATTTTAAGGTTATGTCTTATAACTTCATAAGTTTCATGTTGATTTTGTTTTTGAAGAATATTTTGACTTTTGTTGAAAGTTTTAATTATTAAGATGGGATTCAAATAGTTAAAATGGAAAATTCATTGAATAGAAAAAACATTGAGATGTAATATTCATTATGTATTTGCTTGTGATGAATGAACATTTGTACATATTTTCTTGGGTTTTTAGGTTTAATAAATGTTGTCAGTGTTTGATGAGTTAATATCATTATTATTGACTAGATGATATGACAACATGGGATTGGTTTAGAATTCTTAAAACATTGTCGAGCAATTTTGCTTAAATGATGTTTCATAATGTGTCATTATTTTATAAACACAAAAAAAAATGGTTATTTGTAATCTTTAATAATTTGTTGTAATCTTTCATTTCACATATTTTATAAAAGTATCACTAATTAGGTTCTTGTTGTTACTCATTGGGATGAATATCACATAAACATATTAATTAAGGCATTATTTACATATAAATTTAGGTTTTAATAAGATTAATCCCTATTCGGAACCACATTTACAAATCCATTTTCGTACATGCATATCATGTTCAATCACACAACGTTACAAAATATTAATTCATACACCTCCATAGACAAAAAGATAATGAATTTTCATATATTAATATTTCATCAAGAGTTATTCACTTTTGACTCTATGATTAACATCATTCTTTTAAGATCTAAATATGTCCATATTTTTACTTAGTAGCCTTACTTTCTCTTTCAAAATTTCTTTTTATACTACAAAAAAAAATGTAATTACTGAAATAATTTTCATTATGTCTAACATTTCAATTTGCCAAATCAACTTATCTTTCATTACTCTACCTTTTTTATTTAACAATCATTGTTTCATTGCATTTTATTTGCCATTAAAGACATTTCATTATGGCATGTCATTTTGTCATGATAAATCAATTTGCAACATTTGTCATTTGGCTTCCATTATGTCATTTCAATTTGTTTTTTTTCATTTTAACTTACTCCTTGCCATCTCAACTTTTAGAATTTTCATTTCATAACATTATCCATTCTTACTATGTGTAATGTCTTCACACAATAAATGACCTCTAACCTTTCAATTCCACATTCCAATTTTGAAACATCTTTTGTTGCAATTTAATATTACATGTAAAATTGAGCAAAAGTTTTTTTTTTTTTTAAATTTATTATTTGAAGATTTTGCATTCACCTTCCAATTTTCCCATCAAGTCTAGTTTTTAGGATTTTTTGATGTTAAAAGTCTAAAAAACTGACTCAATGGGGGTTTTTATTATTTCCAAAAAACAAAAAAAATTGTGATTCACACCATTTTTTAAAACTTGCTTTGTCACAAGTTTAAAAATTGGATTCAACATGGGATCTTATTATTTCTTAACCCAACAAATAATTTTCCAATTGCACATTTTTAAAACTTGTGTCATCACAAGTCTAAAAATTGGATTCCACAAAAGGTCTTGTTATTTTCAAAATCAATTTTCCCATCAAGGTTACTTTTTAGACTTGCACATCACAAGTTTAAAAAATGGACTCGATGGGGGTCTTGTTATTTTCAACAACAAAAATCAATTTTCTCATTGAGGGCATTTTTTAAACTTGCACTCTCATAAGTCTAAAAAATGGATTCCACATGGGATTTTACTATTTTCACAAAATCACAACACATTAGATTGCTTAATCAATAAATGTAACATAGTTATGAGGTTTAGTTGTACTAAGACAATAATATCCTTTGAATGTTTCAATTTGTAATAGTTTTGTTGAACATGTCTTTGGCCTAAGGGTTTACATTGGATTTCATATTATTAATTATGGATCTATCTAGGGACTCCATGGTTTTCATGGCCTTTCTTTTGTTCAAGGTGATTTTGTTGAATTTGATGATGATTTCAATTTGTCTTCATACCATTGTTTTGTTATGTCTCCAAGTTTGTTTAAATTGGGTTCACTATTTTGTCTTATTTTCCCTTAGAATGGGATTGACCACTTATGAAATCTACAATGGTTTTGGAAGTATTGTTGATTACACTTAAGGGATGGCATTTATGTATTAAATTTCAACATTTTTTATGTGCTACAAGTAAAATGAACTATTGGAAATCTTTAATATTGATATGCATCTTTAGTTAAATCTTTTCACTTACATTTATGAATCCCAACGAAATAACAAAAATGGACCTATCAATATCAAAATGGTCAAATAATTAACACTCAAATATCAATATCAATATTGATATCCATCTATCTATCAATATGAAAATTTTAACATCTCTTTTAATCGATAAAGTTTGATAGCAAATCAAATAGTTTGCCAATGTTACAAAACTAATTTTGCCACTATAAAATTCTAAAATCAACTTATAATTCAAGGCCTGATCATTTGTGAAACTTTTTGCAAATAAATTTTTAAGGAGCCATGAAAAAATGTCCACCTTTGAAAACTTTTGAATGTCTGAAAAATATTAAATGTTGAAATCATTATCAACAAAATGTCAATTGATTTCTTTTGTTACTATAAAGCATGTTTAAAAATGAAAACACACAATATGTAGGTGTTACTTGATGGTAATTATCATCACAAAATTACTTTCAAGGTAAAATAAACAAATTTTAACTATTATGGGAAAACCAATAAATCAAATTTATGTAAATTTCAGATTTACTAATAGAACATTAGTAATTTTACTATCTTAGGAATTTTTTTAATGACTTTTTATAAAAGGTGGGTAGGTGGAAAATATTTTCATTGATTTGGGACAAAAAAATCTACATGTGGTAAGGAATCTCTTTGGGTTGGGCCCATTATTTTGAAGTTGTTAAAAAATAATTTAAACAAAAAAAAACTTGATGTTGAAGAGCTTGAGAAGAAGAGCTTGAAAAGAATTTCAAATTAAAATGTATTTCAAAGTGTGTGGAAAAATATAAAAAATATAAAAGTCTTTGTGTTCCAAAAAAAGTAAATTTTTTTTTTGTGGTTTCAAGAATATGTTTTTTTCTTTTGATGTTTCACATTTTATATAAAATTGTATAATTATTTCTTTTGATATAATTGACAATTATTATTTTTTGCAATTATATTTCACATTTGAGTTGTACCATATTGTAACCTTTTTATTTTTACACAAATGATCATTGGACAATACATGTAATAATGGAAGGTTAATGTAGCAAAAAAAGGCAACAATGATGATGGACAAAAGTTTATGACAATGAAAGCAATTGGCACTTTTGATACAAACTACAATAGAACTAAAAGGATGGGGAATATAAGAACTACCTTTCTAGCACACTATCTATATTTTTAAGTATTGGTTTTGTTTCTCCAAGGGTTTTGCTTTATGTTTTTCAATGGTAGTTTTCCCTAGTGGTAAACATATTTCAGTAATTTGTTTTCTTGTGTTTTATGTGTTTTTATATTTAATAACCCTCACCTACTGTGTATATAGATTGTCGAATCCATAACCTTTATAATAAGCCTCAAAAATTGTATAGTGTTTGTGATTGTTTCTTACATTCAAAGGGCCCCTTGAACACATCTATGAACTGCACCTTCAAAATAATCAATTGAGATTCCTTGCTTTCAACTTTTAAACTTGATCTAGTAAAATGAAAATATAATTAACCAAATGCATGACAACAATAAATCCCTTGCCAATTTGTGGTTAGTGTTCAATTACACAATGCATGTTATATTGTTTAAATTGAAGAGCTAGTTGTTAACTAACAAACAAAACTCCAACTTGATTAGTGAGAACTATAATTGATTATTATTTTCTTTAGGTTATTTTATTGAGTAGATAATTTTTTTTTCCACTATGCCAGAACATAGTAAGTAGGATTTTAAAAAACAATTGGCGTTGTAGTCTTAACCACCATATATGACAAGACATGATTACATGACTATGTATTCCAAATGTTCACATCATATTTAGCACAAATCATATACATGGTCTAGTTGTAAATTAAATTTGTAATTGCATCTTTTGTGATTGAAGTCGTAACAAACACAATCATGAGAACACATCCAATGACCCACAATATGCCACATGGCACCATGAAATTAAAAAATTATTATATTTTGGCCAAATAATGTGGTGTCAAGCGATAATCAAATGTGAGTCAAATAAGGCTAAGCCTCCTAGCCTAGTCTAGGCTGCCTAGCTTAGGCATACAAATTTAAACCTAAGGCTAGCCATATAAGCTAGACACCAAATTTGTATCTAAGTTGCAATTGAAAGGATTTGAACCTTTTATCTCCATTTTGGGGTTCAAATCCTAAACCACATAACCTTTTTTTTGTAACAAATTTAATTACCACCAAAATTTTAAACCTAAATTAACCTAAACCACCCTAGGCTAACCAAGGCTTTTCTAGGTTGAACATAGGTAACTTAAGGCTACTTAGGTTAAACAAAGGTAAAACGTAAACTAAACTAAACTAAGATAAATCAAATTTATTTGGGCTAAATTTTGCCAAAATAAGTTAAACTAAAGTAGTTAAGCTAAAATTGGTTAATGTTGGTTAAACTTAGTTCTTTAGGCTAAATTAGGTTATTTAGGCTAAACTAGGTTAAACTTAATTAAATTAAACTAAATTAAAATATTTGGATTAAATTATGTTAAACTACACTAAATTTTGTAAACAAGGATAAATTAAATTAACCTAGGCTACATTAAGCTATTTATGTTAAATTATGTTAAACTACGGTAAACTAAAATAGATTAGTACAATTAGATTATTTAAAAATTAAATTAGGTTAAATTATACTACATTAAGTTTAATTAGGCTACTCGGGCTAAACTTTATTAAATTAAGCTAAAGTAGGCTAAAGTAAACTAACTTCAACTAAAATACATTAAACTAAACTAAAATAGGTTAAAATAAATTAAAATATGTTAATTTAAATGAAATTACATTACTTAGAATAAACTAAATTTTTTTGCATGCCTTGGTGGAAGAAGCATGAATGTATACAAAAAATCTAATATAATTTTGAGGATATTTTTTGTTATTACTTCTTCTATAATAAATTAATATGTCCAACTAACTCATGTTTATTACTTTTCCACTCTCGTCGGTGTCCCTGAAACTCCATTATTTAATCTAAAATTTGCCACCAAATCTTAAGTTTCTTCCAATTAGTCCCACAACTTTTACTTTTGGCCCTTTAGTATTTCAAATTTTCCCAAATATTGAATGATATTTTCATTTTTCACTATGTCAAAAAATAACATCCGTGACTTTGACAATTTTTAACTATGATTAAGTTTTAGTCATGTAACATGACTTAAGCGTGTTTACAATGACTACACAACTAGGTCTTGTTAGGAAACTCATAATAATATGATTAATGCACATGGTTTGGTTTTGAAACCATGTTTGACTAAGTAACAAAATGTATTGGACACATTAAAAAGTTGGGCAAGTTTGATATGAAAAAAATTATTTGTTGAATGCATGCATTAAAAAAAATGGGTTCATAATTATCATTAGAAAAATAAGTATATATATATTCCAAACGCAACCCCTAAAAATGATAATATAAAAAATAGCTTATGATCATTAACCAATTGTGAATGATTTTAAATATTGTGATTTTGCACACACTAATAGAAATCTTCAAATATATGACTAAGTTTATAATTAATATTCCAATCATAAAAAACAAAAATGACTAATAGCCCTAAAGTCATCATGGACAAGTCATGTAAAGCAATAGTCATTTAAGACATGTTGTGGCACAGTGATGTGGCAAATATCATCCATTAATCATAAAGGACATATATGAAGTCATTAATGATAGTTTAATCATAATCTAATTATTTTCACTATTACAAATTGGACCCAAAAACTTGGGAAACATTATTTTTTGAATTTATAATATTTAATATTATAGATTTACTATATATAATACAAATAATAAAATGTATTTTGATTTCAATTATTTTTACTCTCATTATTTTTCATCTTATCAATTGTTGATACATGTCACCACATAAATTAGCCTAATTTAAGTGGGTAAATAGACCACCTAAACTACCTATTTAGTTTTGCCTAAGTAATCACTTAACCTAGGTCATCTAGGTAGGTATGGAATATTTGGTCAATATTTTAATGTTGACCACAACACATGTCATTTGTGAAGTTTGATCCTTGGACCCCAAGGATGGAGTTCAATTCCTTTACCACAAAACCACCCCACTTGTGTAAATAATTTAATGTTTATTTTATTTAGACCATACTTCATTTAAACATTACACAAAACTTCAACTATAATAAGTCACATCTTATTGATAATTTTTCCAAATGCAAAAATTGAAAACTTGTTCATAAATTTCCTTCAATAATGTACACAACTATATAATTTATTTTTAAAAATGTAAATTCAATTCAAAAGAAAATTATTTGAATTTTGTTATTGAATAAAATTTCAATGACCATATTTTGGAAAAAAAAATTTAAATTCAAACACATGATTTGTAAATGAAAAAACTTTATGGTTAACACATGAATAAATAAAATAGAACTTTCATATCTTACACCTTCATTTGGTTTAAAAATTTATATTACAATTTTGCTTCCAATATATCATAATTTTACTAATAGCTTTTAATTTGCACGTATGAATCCATGTAATACCATATTAAATATGAGGTATAATTCATTATAAATACTTTAATTTAATTTGAATAATATAAATTGATCTGAAAATATTAACTAATTTTTTGAAACTATAATTTTTATTAACTTTTACACATATAATCTAATATAATTGTATAGTAATATATTTTTACACATATAAAATAAATAAATTTATTTTTATACATATATTATATAAATTCTCATTTAAATTTAAATTTTAAAATAAAATATTTTTTATTCACATCTTACATTTTTATTTTATTTTTAAATGATATATAAAGAAATATTCATAATTTATCATAATTTTACCATTAAATTTTATGTCAATTTATAATATTTAATTTAGTCACATTGAATATTTTTAATGGATTACATATCAAGTATATATTTTTAAAATGTAATAAAAGGTTCTATATTACCTATATGTATAATATTAATCAAAATAAGTTCCTTACATATTATATTTTATTATTTTTATTTGGATCCATAATGAATTACTAATATTCATTTTTGAATCATTGTAAAATAATTGTATGACCACCTGGGGTACCACATCATCTTAGGTTAATGATTATAAAATTATACTTAGTGCCACGCTATCCATGTAATAGTAATTATTTAGTCATATATATGTAATTTTATAAGTTTTTAAAGTCTATAACATATAATGGGACCCCTTTTCCAATGATGTAGGATATTATTTAATTAATTAAATCTAAAAAATGCTACAACATCATGATAATATTTTCCATGTCATTTGAAATAATCAAAATTCAGTCATCAATTAGATTTGCACATTTCATTACTTGAAAAAATGACAACTAAATAATCCACATTAGTGTTTTATTCTTTAACACACATCCAAAAACCATAATGGTTGCAATATGATCGATGGAAAATGGATGAAATATATTTATTTTGTAAATTTTCATTTATCGATCATATAAATGAATAATCTATTATTCATATTAATTCCATGTAGATAATCAAATTATAACATATGATTATGGTCATTGATAGAGTCATTTAGGACAATTAGTCATTGTTTCCTTGGTTGCAAAGGACAAAATTTCTAATAGTGACGTGAAGCACAAAAATAAATTTAATTCAACATCATGCCATTAGCTTCCAAGTAAATATAAATAAGCCCTAAGTAAACTTAAATAGACCTAACTAGGTCTTAGGATAATATAACTCACCAAGGCTTATTTATGCAAGGCTATTTTAGCCAGGGTAGGTATAGCAAGTCATTTAGATAGGTTAGAAGAAATGTTTATTAAATTAATGTAATGATGTTTTACATTACAAAAAAAATTGTGGTGCAATGATGAGAACTTTGGCCTTCAATGTGAAAGTGAGTGGATTAAATTTTAACATTTGCAACCTAAATAGCCCACTTAAGCTAGGTTACCAAACTTAACACATTTTTGGTCTATGTCAAATTAGTGTAGGTAACTTAACCTACATAGCTTAAGATGGCCTAGGTAAACATTTGTGTTGGGATGCATAACTTATGTTGCATAGGCTTGCCACATGGCAACACAAAACAACTCATCAAATTTCATTTAATAAATCAATCCAAGATCCATATAGATTGATGTATGCCATTGGATATGGCCTTCATGACTACATATGGAATGATTATAATCATGGGAATTGTAGTCATTAATGACATTTGCAACTAATGTCATGTTTGTGACTAGTGGCAAAAAAGACATGATCTTTTGGACTGAAAAGTCACATAATCATGTGCAATTAGAAGTGACAAAAATAACTACAAATGTAATGAATAGTAATGAAAACAAGCTATGAATATATTAGATGAACCAAAATAAAACATTGTGTTACACATATCTTGATGCAAAACAACATGTCATAAATGTGTTGCATATGTGTTTTTTCATGTAACATTGAACCTTAGCTATGCATAATGTTTTATCAAAGTTTTTTTGTTCATGAACAAAATTATGAATTGGTCATGAAATTCATCTATGAACATTGATACAATTTTATCATGGTGAAACAACTTCCCATGTGTGATTATGTGACACAATTTAGGATGGCAAGGCACTAATGTTAGTTTTGGTGTAGTAAAACATTGTAATCTTTGTTTTTCAACATTAATAAGAGCATGTCATTGGTAATATTCTCTTTTGCATGAAAACATTTCCTTACAATTCGAAAAGGTGGAAGGCCAATCAATATATTAACCCAAACAAATATAAGTTAACAATAAAATGTTAAAGTGGTGGTTTATAACTATTTAGCTGAATGTAATTCCAAATTTTATTATTATAAAATCAATTACACATGGTTGATTACAAGATGTACTTGGATGGTTCATGTGTTACATAAGTTATAAATATTTAGCTCCATGAAGGCACTAATAAAAAGGTTCAAAATGACATGTGAAAACATTAAAATAAAGGTGTAATGTTTTGTTTAGTATATTTTCATTTGCTATTGTGAACATTTGTAACATGTACACAAGATAATGCTGTGAAGAGAAGTTATCAAAAGTGATGAATAGTTTACAAATGAATGTGAGAAATGATGTGTTAATTCCAATGAAGCTTCCTCATTGAAAACTAGTGGATGTGTGACTTGTGCTAGTTGTTTTGTTTTTGTGATAGTCCTAAACCTTCACTTGGTTTGATAAATATAAGGGATATTATAGTGATGACATAATGCTTTTGTTTTTTGTTTTTTTGTACCATCATTAACAAGTATTTCAAATAAAATTTAATTATCAACATGTTTGTAGAAAAATTATTCAAATTGTAGAAATTGGCGAAACGATTGCCCCAATTTTCAATCAAACAATATTTTGAAATGCCACCAAATATTTGGTCTAAAAAGAATTTCCAAAATTTGGGAATTTTTTTCTTAAAAAATGGAATTTGAAACATAACATTTGATTTTAATTTCTAAGGTCTTTTTTTTAAAAAAATCATTAAAAAATCCTTACTATGAATTTTTTATTGGTGATTTTTTTTTTTGACAATTTTTTTGTCATTTTTAAACCAATATAACAAGGAATTAAAAAAATTCTTGCTTTCCTAGTGTAAATTGAAATAATTTTTCTATATATATGAAATCATTCATCGAATTTTTATATCAAAAATTGAAAAAAACCCTTGTGATTTGAACTTTGCAAAGGTTCAAATCAAACATTTCTTATTGAAAATTGGTGAAAATTGCCCCCCCTACCTTCCAAACACCAAAAACTTTTGGTGATTATGAGTCGTTTATGTACCAATGTTCATAGGTTTAAGTTATTTGCAGATTGAGGTTAAAATTCTAAGTTAGGTTTTGAGGTATCTAGGTTAGAAGTTTAGAACATTGAGGAAATTAAATTTGAACTTGAAGTTACTTTTTTTGAAAATTGGAATTAAAACCTAAATTAGGGCTATTGTACTTGTAAAATAAATTGAATTTCTTTAAAGGTATAAGCACCAAGACTTTTCAAATGTGCATCTCCTTCTTGAAAGAAACATTCACCCTCTTTCCAAATGAGTAAAAAAGTCGGTTTGATTCCTTGTTTAATTGACTTATAGGATTTTGTTTTTTTGATTACATACTTTCTTAATTTTCATTTTTTTAATAATTATAACCAAAAAAAAAAGTCTTACAAAACAACAAGAGATATAATGAAGTTCACTAACAAATACTAGAATATTACTCTCAATACAACTTGAATCCAAAATCACATAAATAATTCGATTAGATCCTAGCCCTAATGCTAAACCCTTAATTCACATAAAACCAAGTCATTTACTATTGCAACCAAGTCAATTGCACAACGGGGTTCCCCCAATTGTAAAACTTGGTTATGCCTAATCAATAAATGGGTCACAACTATTAATGGACAAACATTTTGCACCACAAAATTGTGGGGGGTTTAACTAGAGATTAGGTCATTCAATGTTCATTTAATTGAATTAAGTTGTTAAGATCCCACCCATGAGCATGCAATGTGGTTTCTGTGTATGATTTGCTTTAGGTTCTCATCACAACAATACATCTTTTTTTTATATTGTCATTTTATAATATATGATTTCAAGTCAGATGGCATTCATTATATTCATATAAAACCACTAACAGAATGGGTATAACATTACACATAACGAAGTTGGGTAGATGATTACTTACGATAACACAAGCCCAACCCAAATTTTGTTCATTTTTCCACTTCCTTTATAGAATACCCTTTAAAGGTTTCTCATGTTTAGCATTTGCACCATTCTTTAGACCAAATTTGTTACATTCAACAAAACTACCCAAATTACAAAAGGTTTTAGAATTCACTATATGCATTCTCCCCTATAGCTCAGACCACCTTGTATTTTCATCAATTCTTGGCACCAACCCTTCATACAATTTTAATTTAGAAATACATAGTACATTGCCTTAACAACTATTGGTGCAATGGAATAGAAATACAACAACCACTATCTAAACAACACAATCCAAAAGAAATCACAATTTAAAAATTCATGGTTCATCATTTTGCTCTTTTCCCTTCTCCACAATTTGCTTCCCTTTTTATCTCATTGGAGCATCCTCCCCTCCAATTCCACAAGTTGCCATTCCATAAATACTCCTTCCTTTTCAACCATTCGCCTTCAAAATAGGATAAGTCCTACATTACATACAAAAAATAGAAAAAAACGTCTTTCCTTCATATGCTTTCTTCAAACTCTTATAGCAATGTTTAATCTATAGAAACAAACAATGACCTTCAACTTTTTGCCGTCATTAATCACAACATGAAAAATGACATGAGTTAAAAATACTCAAAATTCTATGTGTTCACATTAAAAACATATTCATTGCCACATCATTTAGGTTTACATAATATCTAAGTGGCATTGGCACAAATTGAATTATTTTAAATTTTATCAAAATTTTCAAAAAAAAAAATCTTATTATGTTGAAAAATTCAAAATTTATTATGATCAGATTTGAACCTTGGCTCTCTTCAATGCAATACAAATACATGTGAACAATTGAACTAGGAAGACAACTAAAAACTTTTTGATAATACAAATAGTTTTATTATAATAATTTTGTAAGTGTCGAAATCTTCAAAATCAAAATTAAATTATCAAATTAAAATTCTCAAAATGTATTAATTATTTGACAAGTTCGTATTGAACCCCACAAGGTACTACTATTATAAGACCTCACTCCTATTGAATGTGGATACATATATTTATGTAAATTATTATTAATTTTCATTTGATGTATCGTAAATGAAACCAAACCGATTCTTAACCAAACTGGGCTCCAAATTCTTGGGAAGTCTGGGGAACCCAAGATTTTATAAATCTAGAAAATTGCTTTCAAACTCGCACCAAAGGCTCTATGAAATTAAAAAAAATAAAAATAAAAAAAATAAAAAAATGGTTCCTTTCAAAACCAAGAACCGGACAGCACTGGTAATGTAGTGTATGTACGTAGCGGGATTTGAACTCTCAACCGCTTGCATGGCAACCGGGCGACCGGAGGCAGCGGCCAAACAAACGAAGCAGCGATGGCGCAGAAAAACACCACAGCGAGCAACAGCAGCGAGCCCGAAGACAACCAAAGAAGTGGAGGGAGCTAGGGTTAGGTTTGGCGATGGCAGAATACGGGTGATGGAGCAAAGAGCATCGAGAGAGAGAGAGATTGACATCGCAGTGGTGATGACGGCGGCCACTACCTAAGCGGCTTCAGAGGAGGAATTGTAAGCAGCAGCAGCAGCAAAGGAAGGCCCGAGAGAGATGGTTTCGCAAGGAAGGCCTGAAAGGCAATCTGATTATTCTCGGATGCCGTCTCACAGACCACTGGTGATCGATAACGGTGCTTATTTCTGTCGTGTCGGGCAAGTCGCTCTTTCTTTGCATTTCTTTTTCACTCGTTGCTATAACTCTCGCCTTTTTGAGCATTCTGTAATCTTTTGGTCTTCCTACTTCCTGCTTCTGGTTGCTTTCGGTTTGGTTTTGGTTTTGTTATTTTTTGTAGTTATTGGCCTGTTTTCTTTTCGTATGCGTTTGTGATGGTGAGCTTAGTGTTTTTTTTTTTTTTTCTTTTTTT
>Ga0209611_10000930_pt1 | contig 47597 bp, 46 predicted proteins | sample S1TSphgellanicum_3_FD_187693 | JGI IMG/M metagenome (GOLD analysis project Ga0209611, IMG submission 187693) | Host-associated microbial communities from peat moss isolated from Minnesota, USA - S1T2_Fc - Sphagnum magellanicum MG (SPAdes) (version 2) | ecosystem: Host-associated > Plants > Peat...
CTGGAGGCCGGGCCGGTTCTGCCATAGAAAACTGCATTGGTATTGCCGCCATAGCTAAATACAGAGGCCGGCCGGTTCTGCCATAGAAAATGCAGAGGCCGGAATTGTCGTCGGACAGACAGACAGAACAAGTGAATTTATATAGTAGATTGTTTACAAGTTTGAAAATATGATAAACAATATAAAATAAACTTTGGAGAAAGATAAACATTCTTATATTCCATACAACACTAGAACCTTTTATTCCAGACAACATTATTTTAAAATAGTTAAATAAGTTCATTATAATTAGATAAGAAGGCAAGTAATTAAGAGAGATAGATGCACTAATTAGGTAAGTAAGAAGGTAGGCAAATAAATACACTAAAAATTAGTTATAATAAAACTAATACCTAGTTACTTCATTACACATTAATTAATGTCATTTGTATAGATAACTGAGTAATTAGTAATTTAGTTTAAGTCTGTAGGTGGCTTACCCTACCTTACATACTTAGGCCACCTATACCTAAACTATCTAGACCACTTACATACCATACCTAGTGTACATATTTTATAGGTTATCGACAAGAGTTAAATCCACAACAAGAGTTAAAAAGTCATTGCATCCAATGTCTATTACAACACAATGAAAGGAATATTTGCACACTGTTGCATGCCAATAAACCTCACTATAATATATCATAAATTGTTGTGATGATCATGATAATTCATACTAATTACACAAATTCAGGCTAGCATCAAGTCCATATTTTGGATTTTGGATTTGAGATTTACATATTTGAAAGGTGTGGAAGTGGACATACATTTTTACAAGCATTTTGTTTTAGACTATTTTGCTGCGAAGGATGAAATTCAGTCATTGCCTAACTCATTCCCAAGGCTTGTGTTATATACAACAGAAACAATCATAATAATAAACACTAACTACAGTTTTAGACATCTAAACACAACTAAAACCATAATGAAACAAAAATTGCACAAAACTAAAGAACAGAACAGAGTTTTCATGAATAGAATCAGTTGTGAAACAAATTATTTTTGTTCTTTGAAAAACTATAAAGTGCCCTCCAAATACCATAGGAAATTTCTCCAAGTACATGATGAGATTTATGGTTTGAAAACTATCGGAAAAAATCATTAGAAGGAAAGCTAGTAAACTTAAGACTCAAATAAAAGACCAAAGGCACCCACGATCTCAGTTCAGGTACCAAAGACATGAGCATGAGAACAAGGGTAAAAAGCAAATTGACATTCTTGGTTACTGGAAGCTTTTGAATAAGTGGAGAGAAAAAAAATTCCACAACAAAAAGGGCAGTGAAACTTGCATAACTGATTTTGGTTTTCCTTCTGATACTAACCACAAAAAGAGCAAATCTGATGAGAACTCAGAAAGCTGCATGATATATAACTGCCGCCCTCCACATCCTAACACACAAACATGTATAACCTCTCACAGGAGTGTTTGCATTTTACATTCACCACAAGGTACCACCAAAAGCACACACTGTAGTGAGAAAGCAGCAGTCTTCCTATTTTTTAAGGACTCTTCAGAGCTACTATAGCCAAGAATGTGCTACACCCACTCCCTCAAGAATGATATTCAATGCCTCTAGGCAACTCAGATGACTCTACTCTACAGAACCTACTGCTAAAATGCCTATATGCTTTATAAAAGAAGACCTTAATGAAGCTGTTTAGTATCAACTTAACAACCTGCTGCAGCCAAAGACTGTACATAGAATCCTTTGGTGAACCAAAGGATGCCCTCTCAGTCGATCTTCACAGATGCATAGATGGTGCGAACAAACCAGTAGCATGCATAGAAGCCTATAGTTCCTGTTAGCACAAAGAAGGAATACGAGATGATCACCATGTAACCGAAGTAGAGGACACCCGAGGCGACCTTCGTAATATCCAATTTCGTAAAGAAGTAGAAAGCTGCATAAAGGAAGAGATAGAATGCTGATGAGCCTGCTGTGAGATATGCCCTCCACCACCAGTGGTAGTCCTCACTACACAACTGGAAGTAGCAAAGCACAATTGTGATTTCTGCACAAGTCACCATAAGAATCAAGAACACAATGAAGAGGAAGCCAAAAATATAGTAGAATTGGTGCAACCATATTGATGTTAAGATGAAGAATAGCTCAATGAACACCGCTCCGAATGGTAAAATGCCTCCGATAAGGATTGAAAACACAGGGCGCATGTACCAAGCCTGTTCAGGGATCTGTCGGGGGATTTTGTTGGTTCTCACTGGGTCCTCAGCTGCTGGCTGCTTGAACCCAAAATAACTGCCGACAAAAACCAGTGGCACTGAGATCCCAAACCAAAGTAAGACCAGAGCAGACATCGTTCCAAAAGGTACAGCACCTGAAGATTTCTCCCCCCAGATAATGGCATTTAGGATGAAGAACACAATGAAGATAATTCCTGGGAACATGAAGGCAGTCTTTAATGTGTTCATCTTCCAGTCAGTGCCCTTGAACATCTTGTACAGTCGAGCAGAGGAATAGCCAGCAAACGAACCCATGAAAACCCAGAGCATAAGCATTGCTGTCATCAATCCACCACGATTTGCTGGAGAAAGAAAACCAAATAGAGCAAAGATCATTGTCACAAGTGTCATTCCAAAAAACTGCACCCCTGTGCCAACATAGACGCACAATAGCCCAGCTTGACTTGGTGGCCGAAACACATCACCATGTACCAACTTCCAGCCAGTCTCTTCTTGTGCCTCTTCTTGAGTTTCCAGTTGATTGTACTTTGAGATGTCTCGATGAAGGGTACGCATCATAATCATAGCGACCATACCAGAAAGGAACAACACAATCATAAGAGAGTTTATGATTGAAAACCAGTGGATCTGGTTATCTGACATCAGGAGATATGTGTCCCATCGGGATGCCCACTTTACTTTGCTGGCCTGTGAGACAAGCAAAACCATTTGAGCACATGAGAAATATTCAGAAGTCAAATTGTGCATTCTTTTATGCATTACGATGACATCCAGGAGTGTTTGCAGAAGCACCTCTATCATCAAAGCTCCTCATATCTCTCTGTACCAAGACTCACTCAGGCAACAACTGACTTTGAGTTCTAGTGCCCCTCTGGAAAGAGGCTGACAACATGATAAGCGAAGTAAAGGGCAATACCTCAAATTTGATGTCATAAGAGAAGACAATCTCTTCATTAGCTGCCACTTCTTGGCGATTTTGATGATCATTGACAGGCTGCTTGTCTGTTGGGTTGCAAGTTGTCAACTTGGTCTTTTCTTTCTCCCATGTCTCATACCCGTGCTTTATACTGCAACCCTGTATGGTTAGATCCACTGCAAAGGCCTCTCACATTGCTCATAAAACAACACCAGAAAGCTGGGCCAATCATCTTCCTTCTTACTGCTACTAGGATACAATTTTGTACCTTACTCTCCCAGATTATAGCCAAAGAAGATTGTTTGGTGCTTGTGAAAACCAGAATCTATGGATTGCAGAAAAAGCTGCTCAATAGCTAATACTTTTAAGATAATTGGTATGTCAGTCCCAGTCAAACCAAACAAACAAAAAAAATTGAGTGTGGTCATAAACTTGTTAGTGCCACTTGCAAAGTGTCAGACAATCATCTTCATTCATGAATGGCAGTGACTAGCTGCCACTACTCCCCAGTGACTTCATCAGCTCCTCATGGTGGATGTGGATAATTACATAATAATTTGCTCAAAATTTCAGGCAAATAATTATAAATAGATCTGAATCATGAGTTTCTGTTGAGTTTCTGGAAGCAACAGGAAGATGTTGGCTAGCATTCAAGAGACAGAAGCTCCCACAAGCTTGTGAGGAGAAGATTTAATTTCATTTTAGGTTCCGTGAGTTTGTGCAAACTAGCACCACAGCAAAAAAGATATTCTACACTTTTCACTAGTCATATGAAAGAAAATTTCATGTTGTCTATGAGCACAAAATGTGGCACTTAAACCATAAAGTTCTGTCTTAAGTCTGGGCTCTGTTTCAACCTAGACATGGTAAGATATGGGACCAACTGCTGCCAGGGAAACAAGGAGAGTCTTAAAGAAGACATTTAAGTAAATAGAAAGCATTCAGCACATCCTGTAATGTATGGTGTGCACAAGAGACACACACCTGTGAGGTGTCACCTCAAATCCGACAATCCGAGATGTTGACAACTGAGCATCTTCATGATATTTGATAACAAAGCTAAGGTGGTTGTTAATGAAGAACTTCCCCTCATTATCCTGGAAATGGGACAACAGATGCTTTATCAAATCTTGGTCTATGTATTTGGACCCAAATGGGATGAAGCACTGAGAATTATGAGAGCACATGCAGAACAGGAGACACTTGCCTTGCCACCAATAAGGAAGCCACGATCAAACATGGAAAATGTATCACCATTCTCATTTCTTATGGTTTTGGGCACAGCCACTGGCAAGTTGTCCAAAATCCTGCAAAACCAGGGAAAACAGGACAAACAATCTGTAAGGATCCAATCTAGGAAATTGGCTTTAACCATATGCTTTGCAGAGTAATACTGATAAAAACTGATCCAAGACATTTGGGAAACAATGCTGCTAAGAAGAGATTTCATGATGGTAAAGTACATATTGACGTGGTATTCATCCTTGATCCTTGACTTGAAGACCTTTGCTGATTTCTCGGAAAGCTTGTCAATACGACAAACAACCTTGCATTTTTTACTCTCCTTCATTTTGAACTGCCAGATTCTCACAATAAACCAAGTGTAAGTAACAAAGCTCAGTAAATAGGGTCTTCTTTCTTCCAACCTGATTAACAGGGGAACAAGCCAGTCCCAGACTTCCATTAAGTGTACTTATGCAAGCATCTGTGGTGCTCTGACAGTCTGGGAAGCATGTAAGGAAGCCATATGATGAAGAAGAAACTGAAACTAACCATATAGACTGAATTTTCAATGCGGTCACCCCTGAGAACCTCCCCCAGATTCTCAGCACTGTTTATAATTGTGTCAGGTTTGCAAAATTCCAGTGAGTAATACTCATATGGTAGTTGTGTCTTGATGGATGTGATCTTGTTCACCTTCACCAGCAGTTGATCACCCTGAACAAACACATCCACAAAATGAGGGGACCATCAACATTCATAATGAAAGCTCCATCAAACCCTCATATCACTATGGTGTGTGAGGTGCTGAATTCTAGGTAGACAACTGCCAGAACAAGATACAGTAGCGATGCAATACATATACCACGATACTATGGATGGAAACGACATACAAAAAGAAGCCAACCAGAGCATCCTGTATATATTCCTACATCCTCCAAATTTCCAGTAACAAAGACAATACATGAAACAAATGTGTACCCCAGTGGAAACATCAAAATTTCTCAGCTTTTTTTTGTCATGCATGTTGGAGGCCCATCTAATCTCTGCCTATTGAGACATGGTCACACAACTTTGATGGCTCATGTTATGGGACGTAGACTACCCCAAACTAAGCATTTATAGTGGTAGGTAAGGCCCACAGATGTGGGTGTTACCAGAATAAGGTGGCCACCTGAGGCAGCAGCAGCTGAGGGCAGGCACTGAATTCTGGTAATACCCCCATCTGAGGGCCTTAGCATGCATAATGATGCCACCTTATTCTGGTAAGCTGCCCCTGCCTATGGACCTTACTGTGCATAATGACCTGTCAGATATTTTTTCCATATCTAGCAGCCAAGATCCTACTCATTGTGCAAAGAGAAAACAGCAGGCCCTTATGAAAATATAAGAGGTCGCCCAGAAATTTAAGATGACCTCCTGTGTCAGAAGGGCATATTATGGATTTAAGGCACCCTCCAAATACACTGGGAAATCTCTTACAGGTTGTTATGCTTGCACATTTTAATCTATAGTACAGGTTTTGATACAAAGCAAAACCAAAAGGCATTGGAGCATCAATAAATATTAACATCCAATTCCTCTCCACCAACGAACAGATAAAAATGATAATGCACCATTTCTGAGCCAAGCCATTAGGTCGATGAGGAGCCCACATGGGGAGCAGGGCGCCAAGAAAGCAACCTGGGTTCCATCGTCCTCAGTGCAGACTTTGACGGTGATTACCAGTCACACTTGCACCAGGGCTAAAGGTTCTACTCAACAGAATCTGCACGGCTTGACCTAAACTCTACCTTGTACTAGTTTTGTGGATCCCTCTTGGTCTCGATGGGTGGGTTCCACGCAATACCAAAACGAAGCATGCACAATGCATCCATGCTCCACAAATGTAGCAACAAATGGCGGATCTGGACGCTAGTGATAATCTGATCAAAGACCGCGTACAAACTACAAACGCTCTCTTCATCGTCGACGGGGAAATCGGAGTACAAAGGAGGTCAACAGAACTGGCAAAGCCCTCATCTGAGCAACCAGATCGAAACAGAACGCGAACTACAGATACTGAAGCAATGCCGCAAAATACAGACCTGGAAAAAAGCTTCCCTTTCGAGGTGGACGAACAAACTGAAAAGACCTCAACCCAGAGGCAACGACAAAGACAGTACAAGAGTCGGATCCAACCACAGCACAGCAGCAGACCAACCAACAGACCAAACACCGTCACAAAGACTAAAAACCACACAGCATGTGCATAACAACAAAAACACGAGACAAAAAATGGGACGACTTTTTACTCACCGGTGCGAAGTCCCGGGGAGCAACTCCGGGTAGGTAGAAGGCCGTGACGGGACAAGAAGGAAGGAGCAGCAGCAGGAAAGAGAAAAGCAACGCCCTGATGAGAGGCGCCATCACTGTGTCCGAGAGAAAATATGACATCGATGCTGCTGCAGCCGCACACACGCGGTAGACACAAGTGCAACAAGAGGAGAACAAGAGCAAAGAAAAAACAAGAAGAAGAAGAAGAAGAAGAGGGAAGAAGACGGCGACGACGATGACGAAGAGAAGGACGAGTGTTGCAGTTGAGCGTGTCACTCATGATCGATAATTTCGCAATTCCAAGACAAGCACGGCCATATTGCGGGGGCCCACATGGGTGTCAATGGTCCACCACAGCCAACCCTGTGTAAGTGGGCCTAGTGGATCTCATGTGCTACTAGAGAGTGGGAAATAAGTTGCCTCCACTGGGCTCGTTACTGTTTACGTCCCACTTATAACACTGCGCAAATACAAGCGGTGTGCATAACCGTTCACGTACCTTCGCGTTTGTGTGGGAAGACGATGTAAAACCCTGCCCGACTTTATTCGTGCTACTATTATTAATTAGTGTGTGGGGGAGGGTGGACGGGCAGGGTATTTGGGGGCGGTGCTATACACAGTATTTTTTTTCTTTTCAGAACGAGGCATTTGATTGGTCCATCACCAATATTTTTGGTACATGGGGGCACTTCCCAACATAGAAGCTTAAATATGGGGACCGCCCCCTCCCCTCCCCGGAAATAAAAATAAAAGCATGCTTTGTCAAGCTTTGCTTTGGCCCTCCCCTTACTAACAACCCTAAACTACCCATCACTGATCACTACCCTATCACTGAACATTTATTTAGATCTTTGTCATCTGTGTTTTATTTTGAGTGATTTAAAATGTTATGGGAGCACTACCTCAAGCTTTAGAAATCATCTTTGAAGTGCAAATGAAGAGGAATAATGAAAAAATAGCAAGAAGAAAAAAAAGTTTTCTAACTTATAAAACACATTTTTTTTCTTTTTTCTTTTTGAACCTGTCTTATTTTCAAAGCTTCTAACTTTCTTATTTCTTGTTCATTTTAAATGATTTAAAGTTCTATAGGAGCACCACCACCTTGATTTCTACAAATCATCTTGGAACACTAAGGGCAATAGAGTTATATACAAGGAAATTTTTGGGTGTTTGGGAACTGGCTTTGTAATGTTCGATGGTTTATTTTTTTAAGTTTTCAACCCTCTCTACTTTGGGGGCCTGTAACTTCGTCAATTCTAATTCATTTTAAACTATTTTTAATATGTCAAGTGTGCCATTAGGAGGGGTTCAAGTTTTGTTTGAACATTAGAAACAATGGAGCCCTCCACTTTCATCTAGCTTGCTTTGAATGCTTAAGTGTTCGTTTGTTGACCATTTTACCCTATATATTTTGAACCATGGCCAAATAATATGAGATAAAAAAATGAGGTGTTATTTGAAACATGTTAGGGAACGCATTGAGAACTTGAAATTTTTTTGAGAATCTGATGGGAATGTCTTGGGAACTTGATGAGAACACATTGGGAACAGGAAAAAAAAAAAAAAAAAAAAAAAAACCTGTCCACTATCGCCCAAAACTCAAAAAAAAAAACTAATCACTCCTAATAAGTCTTCTCATTGACTGCATGAAGTTTCTTATCTTCGAAGTGGTTTGTCACCGGTTAAAACTGGTACTAATACCCCATTATAAACTGGGGGGGGGGGTTACTTATTACAAGGGAACAAGAAGATCACACTGAAAGCAGAAAGGACAGAAACAGTCAAGAGTAAGCAATAATGCAAAGGGGCGCCTGAGTTTTGTCTAGTTCCAAGAGAACCTCCCATCCCGGTTCTAACTAACTTGTTTTAAAAAAATTTGAAAAAATTCTGGGTTCCAGCTCTTTCAGGATTTTTTATTATTTTTGGTTTGCTAGAACCTCTGATTCAGTTGTGGATTCAAATTTTCACATTTAAAAACTCCCAGTTTCCCGGTTGTTTAAAAAAACCCTAGGTGAGTTTGATTACGTACAAACCAGATCCAGTTCTGCCCACATGCACATAGCCCAAATCTGATTTCAAAAAATTTACTAGCAATCCACAACCTAGATGAACTACTTGCATAGTAAATCCACCAACCAAATAATTTGCATACCTGAGCCATGTTCCAAAAGCAATACTACATTTCTAATGTCACCCCCACCTCCCACCCAAAATTTATTATTGATAACTAGTGGGTACCTGTGACCTTCGGACACTGTGAAGTCCCTCGGTTTCTATAAATCGTATTTATTTATTTTAAATCGGGAGTGTGCCTCTCCCAGGCAAGACGGTTCTGGTGGACGCGCAAGTCCTCGAAAGGGGCCTCCTCTTCCTCTTCATTCATTGGTTTAATGAGGGTTGTTGTGTTGAAGGGGGGGGAGATAGGTGAAGAGGTCTGTTCAGTGGGAAAGGTAACCAGGGAAGCAAAAGGAATCCCAAGTTCTAGTGTAAATAGGGAATTTTTTTTGTTTCCCTAGTGTTAAGTCAACTAATTTTCCTAATATTTTTCAAAATTTTGCCAAATTTTCAATATCACAAATTTATAAATAAATTTATTTTTAAAAAATTATTTAAAAAAAGTTATAACAAAGAAAACCTGATCCCAATTCCCAACTTGGCAAAATTTAGTTTTAATGCAAGTCTTTACATGCTGTAAAAACTAAAAATTATTTAAGTATAGGGTAAGGCCCCTCCTCCTAGACCCCTTATTTTTGAAACCCACTCCACCCATGGGCCTTACTCTGCCCCACTCTCCCCAACCCACCAATTGTAAAGCATAACATAAACTATATCATAAGCTCAAAAATATTCATTATGAAGGGCGTGCTAACCCTAACCCCCTTACCCCCAAGGAGGATGACCGGATGGACAGACACCTAAAATATTATATATAAGGATGAACAGCATGCTCAAGTAATGTGCGAGGACCCTGTTTATAACGAGTTACATACTTATTACACATTAGGGTAGACAAGTCATGAGCAAACACTCAAGCTTTGCCTCTCAAGTTCAAAAGATTTTAAGGTCGGCTTGGTGCATTCAATGCTGTGTAGATCAAAACAAACCTAAAATCAGAAAGATATGATTATCAAAAGTAGGTTTTACTGTTTGATTATCAATTTAAAATATAATTTAAGATTCAGCACATTTGTCTTTTTTTTTTGACCGCTCTATTATATGTTGTTTATTTGTTTCTGGAGTTCAAACAGGGAATATAAAGCTTAGTTTGATGCACTCATTGTTTTTTGAATCACTCAAAACAAACCCAAAAAGAACAAGGAAGATATAAGATTTGCAAATAAAAATCATTTGAAAAAGAAAACATTGCCATGATTTTTCACATGCCTTGGGGCTTGTGGGGGTTCGAGTCCCTCTATCTCTTCTCTGGTGTTCCTTTGCCTCTGCAGCTGAAAGAGATAATCTAGAGCTTGCTTGATTCTCCCATAAGTTTTTAGAAATATTTGATTATCAACTTGTGTTCAGTGAAGAGCAAGTTTACCTTAGCTATTAGTTCAGTCAAGATAACTAAGAAAACAAATTCAGACCACCAAATCCAGCAATGGGATTTGCCTGGAAAAAATATCTTGAAGCTTACACACACAATCACATTCTGCTGCTGAACACTCAAAATGATTGTCCTTTTCTACCATTTCCATTGATCCTCTCAAATTCTCACCAACTTACCAAAAACCTCATTACACATTGAACTCTTAGTTCACTCAAGATAACTAAGAAAAAACAAATTCAGACCAGCAAATTCAACAATTTCATTGATCCCAAAGCACTGCTCCAAATTTTGCAATGTATCTGGAGATCACTTGGAATCCTAATCCTACAAATGACATGATGAGCTGTTTTCCGAAATGCTCATTCCTATTTTTGTGAAATTTTTTTTGATTATGTTTGGCTCTGGCTCGAGAAGATAAAACTGGTTTAGGGGCCGGTATGGTTCTAGTTGGAGGTTGGTTCCCGATTTCTTAGATTTTGTTTTTCAAAATAATGAATGACTAGTGGTACCCGTGACCTTTGGACACTTGTGACTATGTCACTCCAGCCACCTCGAACGTGTAGTGATCCCGACCGACTTTGTGCGGGTATTAGAATTAGTCGTGTGTATTCTCAGGTTCTCAGTCCGAGTATTTACTCTTTTACCTGATGTGAGAAAACTCAAAACCCCGGTTCTTACATTTTGAACCTTGATTTGAAAGTTTTGAAAAATTTCAAAAACATGCTTTTCTATATAACCATCGATTCTTTCAGTAATAAGGGAGGAGGGGAAGGTTTTTGTATTCGTCTTTGATGCGATGGGAGAAAAATGTGATTCGATCGTCATTCTTACCCTTCAGACGATTGCAATGCTTTGTGAAGACGATTTGTTCACTAAAACCATAATGATCCAACCTCGTCATAGACTGACACCGGTTGCCTGCTACTTCATCGATCTCTCCCTCCGCCACCCCCACCCCCACCCCCCGTCAGACAGACGGACGGACGTAGTGAATTAATATATAAGATCGGTTCGAGTACCTACCCCAGAATAGGAAACGCCGGTTCTCAAACGCACAGCCGGAGGGCCGGACAACCCTCGGTTCAACGACGGTCCCAAAATCAATCCTGTGCGCGAAGGAGAAAGCTGGAACAGACGCGAGGGGGAAGGGACTCGAACAAGATCGCTTCGGCTCCGGCCACTGTCAAACGGCGTGAACTTCCGTGAAATCGCGATGAAGCTATTTGCTCTGCACTTCACACACAATCGCTGATTATCATTGAGCGTTACACCGTCATCAGATGCCGCATTTGATAAGCTTTAAATCAGGTGGATCCGCTTGTAGATGAGGAGTTGAACTGAAATTGCGATGATTAATTTGCTCTGCACAACTTCAGACACAACGTTGACGATCATTGAACCTTGCATCGTCATCAGATGCCACCGCATTCAAGCATCAAGTCAGGCGGATTCGCTTGCAGATGAGGAGTTGGTCCACTAAAGAAGTGCTGCTCAATTGCATACAAGAGAGAACAGCTAAACTTTGAACAAGAGCGCAAGGTTTGAATAGACGAATCCAAACGTAGATGAAGAGGGTGATTACCTTCGAGTCTCGAACAAAGTTGCATTAGGAGTCGCAGAAGAAGAAGAAGAAGAAGCATCAGGCTCCAATTTCAGAAGTAACTGTTCACATAGAATCGGATAAGGATGCCAATTCTAGAGCAGAGAACGAACAGTGTGACAGTAAACGACAGCACGCGTACTTGTAGAAACAGAGATCTTCTAGAAGAAGTGCTCAGAATGCAAGTCGGTCTTTGCTGGCACTAAACGTTGCTTAAAACACCAAAACATTGGTAATGTTGCAGGATCGTTTGTGATTCAAGGCGACGAAATTATTATACCAGATGCACTAACTAGCTCACACATAGCAAAAGATCTGAAGTAGAAAGCACATGGCCTTGCAGGATGATCATGCAGCACTGGAGAATTTCCACACCGAGCTCATCTTCCGTAAGATCCTTCTTATTCTTCTCCTTCTTTCTCATGCACAAAAAATCCACGATCATCATCATCATAGCGCAGATCTTTTCTTCTATTCCAATCTATAGGCTGTTCAGGTTGCGGAAAACAAAACAGCAGGGATTCAGAGCGCAAGGAAATGAAACCCGGTGAGCTCAGGGGAAAGACTTACTCTGATGAAATTCTGACTGCCTTAATTGTCGTAAATTTTTTTGACTCAGGCAGGCATCGAGGATCTGCGGGTCAAGAGAGATACGATCAGAACTCTTTTGCAAGTTGAGGAGGAAGAGAAGATCGCCATACAAAGGGGCTTGATTATGCTCAACCAACGTTTGGTTCAGATTGATGACTCTCTTTCACGCAAGTATGACTACACCATTGAATGCGACAAAAGAATCCATGAGATTATTGAAGCAGCAACTGACTCCAAAGTGAGTGACTTGTACATACTTACCACCAGCCTTTCCTCTGCTCCTGCGAATTTGTTTCTTTCACAATTCTCTTCACCATTGTGTGCAGCATCTCGCACTGGTCTCTTGTCCTTCTTCTCTTTGTATAGAGTCCTCAGACGTTCTCGAGTCCGCGCCTTTCTTTTGACATGTTCCAAGGATCTGAGGTTGGGTTAAGAAGTGGGAACCTTTGTCTAGAGGAAGACCCTTAGTGGGGGCGTTCCTTAATTTTAGAAACTAGAGCCAAGGACAGTAGTCCTAGGTCCCAGGCTGAAAACTTAGATTGGTGGTATACATGGTTGTTTGGTTCAATTTTTTTTGGTTGTGGAACTAACATTTGTAGAATTCTGACAATTTTTTCCAATCAACTTAGGTAAGGAACAACTCTCTCAAAAGAGTATGGAAAGGTTCAACTTCCACTGAATTGGAAGGCCCACGTACTTCTCGAGCACGATCAAGTCATTAACTAACACAAAATCAAACATGTAAATTGCAATTTGAAGAGGTGAAGAAAAAAAAATTGGGCTGTTTTTACACGGAACCATTGGCTCCTCAAGGTTTGTGATTTGGAATGTCTAGCGTTGATGTAATTAATTTGGTTCTCAAAGTTTTGGTATCAATGAAACTCATGAGATTTCTGGGCATAGGCTTGATTTGATAGAAATAGATGGTATATGAGCATGATTTTGATTCCAAATAACAAGGGATGAATGTAATTAAGCTCAATCTAATTTAATCAATATGATCAAAATATATGTTGTCACATGTATAATCAAATTGCACATGGATTTCAATCAGAGACTCTGTACATAGTCGGGTTTGGAGTACCCTATCTGTTTTTGCAAATTGATTTAAAGAATTTCTGCAGATACAATCATCATCATATGAAAATTTCTGATGCACCCACTCACTCTCCCCACATGTTTCTCACTTGCCAAAATGAATCTCAATTTCAATCTGAAAGCAGTGGTGAAAGAAATGTTCAGGACTCGATGAATGTCCATGTCCCATTGCTCAGGATCACTCACTTGAAAGATTTCTTTTGTGGATTTTATAACAAAATGTTGATGTCCCATTGCTCAGGATCACTCACTTGGAAGATTTCTTTTGTGGATTTTGTAACAAACTGTTGATGTCCCCTTGCTCAGGATCACTCACTTGAAAGATTGTTTTGTGGATATTTTGCAACCTGTCCGCTGGCTCCTAATTGTTCTCATCCTCAGAGTCTGCCAAATCACAGATCAACAGTGAGTAACCACAGGCAACAATTGGTTATATATTCTGCTCATGTTCAGCCATATTGACAGTTTTTTCTAATGCCTTGAATGGAATAACGTCACAGCAAAAAACCAATCTTATTTCTATTGACCTTGTGGGTGAGGCAATTTCTATAGTGCTAATAGTAGTAATATTGTGCTTCAGCCAACAAACAAAACAATGGAAACAGTTCCACAAATCCTGTGGAATGGCGATGCCATTGTGAGAAATTCATGTCTTGAGATCCCTCAATTTTTGAGCAAGATCTGTGATGCATTGTGTATAGGAGAAAGCCCTGGTAGCAGGGCATTACAGCTGCCAACCAAGGGTGGAACCCAGGTCAGTGGGTGCATAAAAACCACACGGCAGGCATTACAGAAAACTTAAGTTGCCCACTGGCTTGTGAGAATGAGTGCAGTGCATTTTAAAACAGTAAATGCCAGGTTCCTATGCCACACACAATTGTGAACTTATTAAAACCCTAAACCCTAAAACTAGTTTTGATCAAAGATAAGGGATGGTGGGAATGTATGAAATTACCTGAGCGGACGTCATCACCAACCTTGCCCCAATTTTTGAGCAGCTTCATCAGCATGCGCCAGATCAAGAGCCACCAGTATATGTGCAGGATTAGCAGCATGATTAGCAATGTGTTCATGATATAGTACTGGGTAAAGTCACTTCTTTTGTTCATGTCAATGTAGTCAATTGCCTCCACACTGTCCCAATGAACATTGACACCCTCCTCCACTTGTAAGAACCTTCACAAATCAGTCAGTAAATATGAAATCCTAATGGAGTTCAAATCTCGAACAGGCATTAATAAAACTCATAACGTGATTTACATGATGAGCAGTGTTCCATTTCTTCCATAAACAATGGTTTGGTCAACGTGGGTTGTTTCTGCAACAATCAAAGAACAAAATTGGGCATTGGAATCAAGCTGATGTCAAACAAACTCATGGACTCATAATCATTGGGTGAAGAACAGCAGCATAAATGTTCTGTACTACAACCCTAAATGTTCCAATAGTTTCAAAGAAAGCCTTGCTATATGAACTAAGACATGAAGTGTTTGTGGACTAGTTTCAATCTTGTCCTGAGGACAGAGAAAGTGGTTCATTTCCAGAAGAAAATAAGGGGCTCCTAGGGAAGAACATTCATAACAGGTTCAGCTCTGCAGCATGGCTCAGGCATGCATGTCATGTATTCCTTGCGGAGCAGCAGTCTATAATATATGCTGCATATATTTCACAACTCTTGAAACTTTTTGGTGCTTGAAAGAATTGGTGGGAATTGCAGAGAGCTGGGGAAATGCATTTAGGGGAAAGGATGATGGTTAGGGAGCATTCGAACCTGATGCTCCAAATTATCCACAAGGGGAAAATGATGAGCCGTAGCACAAACCATGACACCACAAACAAGCTGAAGGAAATACTAGCACCGAGTTCATTTCTACTGTACTTGAAAAGCTTGGCTGACTCCATGAAAATATCACTTATGTCATGCAGTAGCAGTGTGGCTGCTCCTGCCCTGGTTAATCTGCACCCCTCCCATCATACCCCAATGTCTGGAATCTCCTTAGAATTTTATCCAAGAACTTGGTTTCAAGAGAACACAACTGTGGCTCATGATCTCATTTTGAACACAATTGAGAGACATCTTCTGTCATAAGCACTCCAGGAATACAGCTTAAATCAAGAATAACTCTTTTGGTGCCAAGTTTGCTCTTGAGCTCCTTAATTGAGACATCATTTATCTCTTGACAATCTGAAGAGAGAGACCTGTTACATGAGCAGCTCACACACATGTACAAAATTTCTCACAAGTGAAGGGATTTAGAAGTTAATGATCTTGCAGCAGCAGCATATATTTTGCATTATGCTGATCTCTTATGTGAGATGTATAGTGCAGCATATACATACCCATCAGCATAAGAGTAGGTGATGAGGAAGATTGTGATGATGTGGTGTGTCATCATGACTCCAAAGTCTTTACGCCGTGTTTCCCACACCAGCAGTGCTGCCACACTGTACACATAAAACCCACATTGTCCTGTATATAGCAACTTCATCTTCAACCTGCCAGGTCTCAACCCCAATGGCCCCCCACCACCACCACCACCATCCACATTTCACTCCAACTCTCAACATCAGGGATATCTACAATGCCATGCATGTCTTCTTGCCCACATCATGATCATGAACATGAGTTTTGTCTCTCCACATCTTTTGAGCTTCTCAGGCATCTTTCTTCGCAGTTCGATACTGTTTCAAAGCCATAGAACTACTGAATGGCAAAACTCAGAAACCCTAACTGATGACCTAGATTTGTATTTGGGTTGCTTGTCCCTGTTACTTGCAGTGGAGTATGTGATGAGAAAGAGGATACTCAACCCTCCTCACCAACATTATTGTAGGTTTAGAAGAGGATGATCTTTTATTCAACCATATGCAAACACATGCAGAAGAATCTCAACTTGTCTTCTGAACTTCTGATGTTTTTGTACAGAAAAAAGAACTGGATAGGCTGGGCAAGCTTGCAGAGAAGATGATGAAGGGACATGTATGTACTTGAGCATGTGATAAGGCCAGTTGATCCAGAAATATTTAGTTTTGCCAAACCAGGGTTCTCTGGCAGTACAGAGTAGAAGTAGAGTTTCAGCAACAGCATAGTATGTCAGCTTCCATGCCGACTCAGTGAACTTGGGAAGTTTCTTTAATCCTGCCTCCTGCATACTCTTCTTCATCAGTCTTTCCCCATGTGGAAATATGCACTGCCTTGCAAGCTTCTGGAAAACAAAAACACACCCCAAAAAATCCCATCATGTCTGGTCTGCTAATCACATGTGACAGAAACCTAAAAAAAGCAGCTCTCATAGCACGCAACCCACAAGCTCCTCCTCAGGGATCAACAGTCTAATTGCAATTGCAAATGTGTGTATACATGTGTGTGTGTGTGTGTGTGTGTGTGTGTGAGAGAGAGAGAGAGAGAGAGAGAGAGAGAGCACCTGAGAGATGAAAATGTCAAGAAAATATCGTAATACTGGGAATGACATTGCAAAGTAGAAGATAAGCAAGTAATCCTTCCATCTGGGTAGGCTTTCATGTTCCAACATGGATACCATTTTGAACACGTTCTCTCTCTCCAGCACAAAAGATCTGTCCAGGCCCTGTAATGCAATGTGGTAGACCTCCTACTTCTCCTCCTTCCCAGCTAATTCTGTTGCACACCCATTTCCTTGAACAATCTTCTCCTCCGCATCAAACCCTGTCCTACAGCTTGGTTACAATGCCAGCAGACAGACCATTGGATAATCTTGATGAAACTTTACTCCCATCTTTCAATCCTTTTGCCACCTCCCATAATATTGTATTATTGAGCTGGAGAGACAGAGAGTGAAACAAAATTGAAATCTTCTATAAAACAGGATATGATCTACAACAAGAAGCAGCAGCAGCTACATATAAGTCTAATGCAACCAAACAAGGCGAAGACGTACACCACCACACATGAATACTACTATTCAGCCAGCCGCCCAGCCCAGCTATCAGAGAAGTAAAGTAAGTGCATGCGAATGAATTGTGCGTGGGAGTCCATACTTGGGAACTATGCATGGGAGTGCAATCTAGTTCCAGATCTCCTCATTACTGCAACAAGAGAAGAACTTGAGGCCGATTGAGGTGGGGAGTGGGGGAAGCGAGAGAGAAAAGAGAAGGAGAACGGCCGAGAGGAAGACGGCGATGGCGGGTATCTTTGCAAGTCCGAAGGCCGTGAACACAACTGACCGAAGGAAAAAAAAAAAAACCGTTACGCCGACGAACGTTCGTTCCGTCAACCACGGAACCTTGTTCCCTGTGATTGGCACCTTGTTTTCACGTTCCCACATTAAGAACGTGTGTTCCTTTTGAGGTCTCGGAAATTAAGAACTATTTCGGACCGTGGGAAAACTGGGGGATCTGGAAAGTAACGCGCGAGCGAAAGAACCAGCGGTCCGTTCACGGTACCTTGTTCTCTGTGATTGGCACTGACGTTCCCGAGTTATAAAACGCGTTCTCTTCAAGGTGTCAGAAAGTAAAATAACAGTTTTGGACCATAGGAAAACTGTGGGATCTGGGGAGTAAAGAGCAAGGGAAAGGACCAGCGGTCCGTTCATAGCACCTGTTCCCTGTGATTGGCACTGATGTTCCCGAGTTATAAAACGCGTTCTTTTCAAGGTGTCAGAAAATAAAATAACACTTTTGGACCATAGGAAAACTGTGGGATCTGGGGAGTAAAGAGCAAGCGAAAGAACCAGCGGTCCGTTCACTCTCTGTCTGTCCGTATCCAGCAGCGACGAAGGCCAGCGTTGTTGTGTCTTGCAGCGTTGTTGTAGTGTGTTTTGCAGCGTGAAGCTCAGGTTCGGGTTTGCGAAAACAACAACAAAGAAGAAGAAGAAGAAGAAGAGGAGTCATGGCGGATGTGGAGGACGATCTGCTGAAGGAGAAGAATCCGCGGCCTCTAGACGAAGATGATATTGCTCTTCTCAAGACCTATGTAAGTTACCTTTGCTGCTGGTAGCCGGAACGCTTTTGCCTTTTGCCTTCTCCTTTTCTTGTAGCGAGGTAATACAATCGCTGTATTTGGTGAGGTGATGTGCGTGCGGAGGAATCTGCGCTTAGGAGGCTCCTAATTCCTGACACATGCTTCTTTCGTTTGCCCAACCTGGTGTTCTGTCTTGTTGAACTTGAATTGAGTGAAACCCTATCTGTTTGCATCTCGGCTTTGGTCTGGCTCTTTTCTTTTCCTTCTCCTTTTCTTTTCTTGGAATCCATCAAGAAGGTCATACAATCGGTGCTTAGGAGGTTCCTTATGCCTGACATACATATGCTTATTTTAGTTGTCCGCCCTAATATTCAGTTTTGTTCATCTTGAATTGATTGAAACCCTATCTGTTTGTGTCTGCATTTTGGTCTGCTTTTCCTTCTCCTCTTCTCATCTTGGAATCCATCCAGCAGGTCATACAATCAGTGTATTTGGTGGTTTGATGTGCTTGGAATTGGTGCTTAGGAGGTTCCTCATACCTGACATATACTTCTTTTGCCCAACCTGATGTTCCGTCTCATTGAACTTGAATTCAGTGAAACATCTTGGTTTTGGTCTGACTTTTGCTTTTCCTTCTTCTTTTTGTCTTGGAATCCATTGAGAAGGTCATACAATTGGTATGTTTGATGAGGTGACATGTGACGAATTGGTGCTTTGGAGGTTCCTCATGCCTGACATGCTCACTTCTCTCACCCAACCCAATGTTCCATCTCATTGATCTTGAATTGAGTGAAACCCTATCTCTTTGGTTCTTGGTTTTGGTCTGGCTTTTGATTGTGGAAATGAACAGGGGTTAGGTCCATACTCTACCCTCATCAAGAAAACAGAGAAGGATATCAAGGAGATGGCGAAGAAAGTTAATGACTTGTGTGGTAAGTTTCTCCTGCTGTTTTTCAAACCACTACAATTTCATTTAATGTGTAGGTTCATCATTGATTCTCCAGCTTCTGGATCTTCTTCCATCAGCAGACAGAAAAAAATCTGGTAGGGTTAACAGATTTGAATGTTGTTGGATATAATCTTTTGATTTGCCTGCTGCATTTTGTGTGGAGATGATCAGGGATCAAGGAATCAGACACAGGCTTAGCAGTGCCAAGTCAATGGGATCTTGTTTCTGACAAACAAATGATGCAAGAGGAGCAACCTTTGCAGGTAAAGTTATTGAGAACTCCCTTCCCTAGTTGTACTTTGATAGGTTGTCCTGTTAGGATTGGAGTCATCCACGATATTGCCTTCCTTGTGAATCCCTCCTGCAGTAGTCATCACACACAATGTACCTGGGTTGTGGTTTCTTATCTGTCTACCTACTATTCTGCAGGTTGCAAGATGTACCAAGATTATAAATCCAGGTGCAGATGACTCAAAATACGTGATCAATGTCAAACAAATTGCAAAGGTAATTAAATGGGTGGCTCACATGATGCTTTTTCAGGGAATTATCTGATGTATATATCTGAAATAAAATCTCACTGTATTTGATGTCAGTATTGAGAGATTGTCAGTACTTTTGAAGATATGTATTTGATGTCTGTACCATTTTTTCATGTGAAAGCAATTGCTTGTATCACAGCATTCAAAACTTCTCTACTTTTTGATTGGCTTCTTTCTTTTGGTGTTGCAGTTTGTGGTGGGATTGGGGGAGAAGGTCTCACCAACAGATATTGAAGAGGGCATGCGTGTTGGGTACTTTCCTCTCTTGACCTCCTTCTTTCTTGATTTATACTGATAGTAGTGGGGAGCTAGCTCTCCCAACAGTTTTATACTACTATTCAGATAATTGTTTGATGTTTGGCAGGGTGGATCGCAACAAGTATCAGATCCAAATTCCATTGCCGCCCAAGATTGATCCTAGTGTAACAATGATGACTGTGGAAGAGAAGCCTGATGTCACCTACAATGACATTGGGGGCTGCAAAGAACAGATTGAAAAGATGCGTGAGGTGGGACTTATTTGTTGCATATTACCATTTTTTAATGTATGAAAGCTTGAACAATTCCTTTGGATGTATTTGGGAACCTTCTAGATTGTTTTATCTTTGTTTGAAGTGTTTTCACTCTGTCCATTCAGTCTCTGGTGAGTTTGTCTGTGAAGTCATTGCAGGAAAGCACATTGTGTGTGGGGCTGCACTACACATAGTTTTGAGCTTAGGGTAGGACCTGGAGGGGCAATTGACCATATAGCCTGTCCATGTAGAAAGACATTCATGCTCACATCTGTATGCAGAATTGAAGGATTGCCAGTTTCAAATGCCTGTAAACTCTTAATGCAGGAGCTTGCCACCTATGTGCATGTAAAAACCAGTTTTGGTATCCATAAAGGCTTGTATTTGTGGAGCTTTTCAAATTTCATGGTTTGTTCATGAGTCCTATTGAGAGCATTTTTATGGGTAGGTGGTGGAGCTGCCCATGTTACACCCAGAGAAGTTTGTGAAGCTGGGGATTGACCCCCCCAAGGGAGTCCTTTGCTATGGCCCTCCTGGGACAGGGAAGACCCTATTGGCACGTGCTGTTGCCAATCGAACAGATGCTTGCTTTATTCGTGTCATTGGGAGTGAGCTTGTCCAGAAGTATGTTGGAGAGGGCGCTCGTATGGTTCGTGAGCTATTCCAGGTAATGCAGTGCTTGTCTTGGGCTCAATATCACAGGGTTCAGCAGACCTGGAAGGTCCTGTCTGATTTTTGTGCAGTACTTTCAGACGCCAATTTTAGCTGGTGCTTTGACATCACATCCTGTATACTTGACACAGGAAGAGATTCCCTTGACAATTTGCTGCCTTTCAGTATTATCATAATTTATTCAGTATTTGTCTCCCATTCCAGATGGCTCGATCAAAGAAGGCCTGCATTGTGTTCTTTGATGAAGTTGATGCAATTGGAGGTGCTCGATTTGATGATGGATTGGGGGGTGACAATGAAGTTCAGCGTACTATGCTTGAAATTGTAAATCAACTTGATGGGTTTGATGCTCGTGGCAACATCAAAGTGTTAATGGCCACCAACAGGTACAGGTTTCTTTCTTGATGAGACATTTACAGAGATAAGAAATGTTTGAAAATTGGACACTGCCCACCTCATATTTTCGGTCTATTGTCAAAAGGGCAGTACTGTATAAGTGATTTTGTGGACATTCAATAGTTCTGATCGTGCAATTCATCACATGTCTTTAGTTATCAGACAGTGTGTTCTCCAACTTCACTTGTGTTTTGAACTATTTTCCTTGGTCAACAATTGCCATGTTGGATGGACAGGCCTGATACACTAGACCCAGCACTTCTTCGGCCAGGTCGGCTGGACCGGAAGGTTGAGTTTGGGTTGCCAGACCTTGAAAGCCGGACCCAGATCTTCAAGATCCACACCCGTACCATGAACTGTGAGCGTGACATCCGCTTTGAGCTTCTCTCTCGTTTATGTCCCAATTCCACAGGTTTGAATCCCTTCCTTTCATTCTCTCTCCCCTATGGACAGGCTGTGTGGAAACTTGGAGTGACCTAAATTGTGGTTACCCTGTTTCCTTCTGCAGTGAAGCCCCTCACTTCAGTTTGCCATTGACTTGATCAGAAATGGTAATTTGAAACCTTAAAGCCTGCTGACAAGCACAACCCAGTAGCATCTTCTGCGTCAGAGCTACTGCCTCTTGTCAGAGGCAGGCAATTCCTTGTGGATTTGACAGTGTGGTTCAGTTGCCAAGTGACAAGAACCCTCCACACCCTTGAATCACTGGCTAGCAAGTCTACCTGGGTCAAAAGAATCGACTCAATTTAAGCCATCATTCAGGGATTTGACCCACAGATTTTTGTGCCAATCTGCATAATTTATTCTTGGCTTGAATTTGTAGTCATCTTCCCCCGTTGCAGGGATTTGGCATCAAGTTCCCACCCTGATCATGTGCTGAAGTGTAGCCTCTTACAATTCTTAGACTCTTCTGGGAAGACAGTAACATATGTGGTGATAATTAGCCACCAAACACCCTCGAAAAATGGATGTTGAATGTGCAGGTGCCGATATTCGCAGTGTGTGCACAGAGGCAGGCATGTATGCAATTCGAGCCCGTCGGAAAACTGTGACTGAGAAAGACTTCTTGGAGGCTGTCAACAAGGTGATCAAAGGCTATCAGAAATTTAGTGCCACTCCAAAGTACATGGTATACAATTAGGTTACAATTCTTTGCAGTGATCCCTTGCTGTCCAACATGTCTCACTGTTGGGAAAGGCCCACCACATGAATCGAACAAGCATCAATTTCCAAAATATTCATTTGCTGTGTGTAGGGTTTAGACAGTCTGTGGTGTCAGATAAGTGTTTCCACTGTGAAGGACAATTAGACCTCCTTGTGGTGAAGTAAAAGCTCAGGGTCCTTTGCACTCTCCCTGACTTCTGTTGTTGCATTGACCTGATATCAGACTCAGTCAATGCAAGGTTTTCACTTCAGAACAAATGTCCGACTAGTTTTGGGAAGGGTGTAAGTGATGTCAAATTGGACCTTGTTAGCTTGTACCCTCGGAATGGGTACAAGACCTGCAAGAGCTCAAGTGAGTGTTAGTGCCTGGAAGAGCTAACATCTCAGGAACAAGGTAGTTTATCTCTCTTTCTGAGCAGGTTCAAAAGCACCAAAATCAATTATCCATTTTTGTAGTAAACCCAACATGTTCATAGCAACATGCACATGGCTATCATGTTCAGGTTTGTGCAGGGAGAGTATGACGATGCAATGGGTTTGATTTAATTTGGGAAGCTTGCATGAAGCTCTTCTTTCAATAGAGAAAATTTAAGTGCTAGGTAGGTTATCAAAAAAAATTGGGTAATAATTGTTGGTTATGCATAAGCAGTTGAAAACTGCTGTGGTTATACACAGGTTATAAGGTTTTTAAGGATAAAAATCAAAATATATTTTTTCTATTTTTCTATTCTTTAATTTATTTTTATTTTTTTGTATTAGTATTTAAAGATTGATAACCTATGCAGATGATTATTGAGTCGTCCAAGTTATTAGATTTTCAAATTTCAATACTAGGTGATAATCAATTTAATTGGTTATAAAAAATTAGTAACCAGCTAGTAGGTTATTAATAACCAAGTTGGTAACTAGTTCAAAATTCAATAACTGGCCAACCTGTGGGTAAGATATGACTATAAGTGGTTGTTGGGAGTGGGTACATGTGGATGGTTAATGCCAGTGTTGGCTAATTATAGTTTAAAAGCTTATAATATTTTTAAAAACTGTCTGGAGATATGAATACGATATGTTTTTAAAATTGTTTTAGTAGATGGATGCATTCAGATATTTCTAAAATTTCTTTGTAAATATAATTATATGCATTTATGGAAATTTTTTGTTCATTGTTAGCCATGTATTTGTTGATTTTCATATTCAAGGTAACTTTCAAATATTCATATAGATTTATGTAGCAAATTTCACATGCTAGTTATGCAAAGAGAAAGACATTTAAACATTGGAAATCAAGTAGCTTGTGATGGAATCGAACCCTAGTTCTTTAAAAATCTTTACCTACAATAAACTCTCTCTAAACTAATATCCTTGGGACCGGCCGGAAGATATTAGTTTATGGAGGATATTAGTTTACACAAATTATATGGGGGGTAACAAAAATCATTCCGGAACTTGCCAGAGCAGCATGGAAGGTCATGGAGGTTAGTAGAAGGTCATGGATCATTGGGGAAGGTAACGGAACCTTGTGGAGCTTGGTGGAGGATCAAAGAAGCACGTAAAAAATCATATGACATGAGTGGTAGAAATCTTGGCAAAAAGTGAGGTTGTGGAAAGCTGCATTCTGAGTACTCTCAAAATACCTTCCTTCGTTTTTTTGGTGCCATATGTATGATGTATTAGATTATAAAATGCTATGGGACCAAAAAAAAATATTGAATATCAGTTTATGGAGAATTATTAGATTAAGTATGAGGCCCGCCACGGGCCTGTGCCCGCATACTAGTTTAGAGAGAATATTAGTTTACACAGTATTAGTTTAAAGAGAGTTTACTATATTGCAATGCAAGCTACCTAGAAGAAAAACCACCTCAACCTCACACAAGTAGAACTCAAGAAAAAATCAAAAGCTTGTAGTTGCTTGATTAATAACTTTGTTGTTGTTGAACCCCAAAAACTAGTCCATGAATATCCAAAGTTGTGACATCAATCTTGGACAAAAAAAAGGATTAAGGTCAAGGTTAGATGGAAAGGAGAAAAAATTGCAAGAACTAAAACTAATGATTTAAGGTTTATAGGAATCAACTAATCTCTATCAACCTATAACTATATATTTAGCTTCTTCAATCAATTCATAATTTTTTTTATAGCTAAAACAACTTCAACCTTGATATAGTCCTTTAGTTCTACATTTGGTTTACAATTCAAGCATTAGTCATCACATTAATTTTTTACCATTATGATAATTTGATCCAAATTCTCCACTTGCAAATGACTTCAAATTGATCAAGACATTAGCCAAGCTAAATAATCTTTTTATTTTAATTTGAAATTCGAGAATCTCAAAAATTCATTTGCTAAGAAAGCTTACATTTGGAAATTGACCCTCATGGTTTTGCCACCAAGCAAATGGATTTGCACACATAGATGAAAGGATAGATAACCTTTAAAACAAAGATAATTCACCAATAATTAGTGCCCATAAAGATTTTTCCATGGATGCCTCAACATCAAACATGAACTAGTTTTTTTCATTTTCACCCTCAAAAACAAATTCGTCAACTAAAGCAAGTGATTGAGCTTGAATAATAAGGTTTAACCATTCAAAAGTTGTCATCAAAAGGGGTATGACTTTTTACACATAATAATTGTGAAATGGATTGCATTTCCACACCCCACATAATTTTCAACAACCCACAAGGGTTTGAAATGGGGATCCAACATTAGAGCTAACATATTGTGAACTTAATGAGAATCAAATGATTTCAAAAATTGTAGGAAAGGATTAATCACCTTCCAACTTCCTACTGCATGTTTTTGTTCAAGAAATGGAATTTAACTTCAAATTGGTCAAATGTTTCACCCCATCAACAAAAGGATTTGGCATAATTCCATGGCCATAGTCAAATTAATTACAATAGTCAAGGCATCAAACAACAACCAATGACACATGGATTGATTCATGACACATGAACTCACCACAAGATTCAAACACATAACAATAGTTTCAGTAAGGCCCAAAGGGCCCACATTTGGGCCTTCAAGACTTATTAAGGCAAACTTATTGTCTTTTATTTCCCATAACACAATAAAATTACTTGCTTGAATTCCAACGCCTTTTCAAACATTATAATTTTGTTGACAAACCTTGTTTTGATGGGAGTTTTTAGCTTTTGATGTTGCTTTCCACTTTCAAAGCAAGTGTTCTCCCGTTCGTGCTTCCATTTCTCTTTTTTTTTTTTCACATAATTATTTTTTGCAAAACAATTTGAAATTTTTTCACATTCACCAAAGCCAAACCCATAGAAACCTTATCATTATTTGTCACATACTAACATGTTTTAAACATCACATGTTCAAAGCAAGTATCCTTATAAACTTGGAACAACTTCGAAAGCTCACAATCAATAATAGACTACAATGTTTAAGCCATAGATCCCAAGTTGTTACCTTTATTTTTCACAAATGCAATCACACAATGGATTATTCCAAATTTTTCCAACAATGCATGGAGTTGCAAAGCCATGGTGCTGTTGGTTGTTTCATGCACTTCAAATAGTTCACAACAATCTGCCTAGGGGTCCAACTTCATCCAAATAATTAACAACCAACCAATGAAAATGTGTCTATGCCACCTTTGGACATTTAAAGATCAAAACTAACAAAAACTATGGGTGTAATTTCAAAGTTAAACAACACATGCAAGTCCATAGTCTTTTAGGCCATTTTAGGTAACACCTTTTCCACAAAGGTTGAATAAGACAAAAAAAAACCGAATGAGTACCTTAATACAAGACTAACCTATGTAATTAGGTGTTTTTGCATATGGGAGGAGACATATCATGAATCACCTTAGCAAATCACATCTTGGTTGAAAAAAACATAAAGTTTATCAAGAAACCTTTGTTGTGATTCATCTTCATGCTTGTAAAAAATTGTTGAATAAAAAAATATTGTGATTTAAAACCTAGATGACCCAACCCTTTTCTTCCTTCACTACTAAATGTGATATGTTTAAAAAATGCTTAGCCATAGATTTCACAATTAGTATCATTTTTAAAAAAAAACCAAGTGTAAATGTGCAAAACCAACATAAGTTTGTATAAAGTAATGCCATTTATTTTACTATATTTGATGAACCCCTTTTGAATAATAGAATTTTGGTTTAAAATGTTACCTATTGTTAGGTAAGACTTGCACATGATAGATCTTAGCATCTATGGGTTTACAAAATCAATAAACATGTTGTTGTTGACAACAAAAAAATCACAACCACTTGAGTTCTTTTGGTGTGCTTTCCACTTTTGAACTTGAGTTTTTATAATTGTAAGTTGATCATTTTATATTAAGTTAGTGTCACATTCCAAGTGGATGCTTTCAACATTCCACAAATTAGTAGCCAAGTTCATGTTCATGTCACAAATATATTCATCAGCACCCACAATTTCAACAACAACCATTTCATTTTCAACAATTGTAAAAATATACACAATGAGACCTAATCACAAACAACAAATCCATGTAAACAAAATCAACAAAAAATGGAAAGGAAAAGTTAATGTATTGAGTAAGTGTAAACAATTGAAATCAAAGGATGAAAGTGGAAAGGAAAAACCCAATGTCATGATGGTGTCGGATTGAAAATGTGATGACTTATGGCTTTCGTTGGTTGCAACTTCCAAAGTTCAATCCAAGCTCAAGGATGAGAAGTTTTGAGAAAAAATTAGTGATTTAACAAAAAAAAAAATTCTCTCAAAATAACCGGCCAAAAAGACATATATGGCCAACACATCTTTGGAAGGGAAAACCCAACAACAACAACAAAGCATTACAGTTACCAGAACCAGGGTCAAGCTCAGCTCCACCTTGCACGGTCCCTTATTCACAGCCCCTTATTCTGGTAACGGCCTCTCCCTTAGGGCCTGCCCTACCACATAAGTTGAAAGGATTCAAGTACTCTTATGACAAATGCAATTTGAACCCAAAAAGTTGAAAGGGCTTTGCAGAGTACTTACACCCCCTAAGCTTGCCACCTGTTGTAGGGTTTGCTGCACAGGTGTAGGTGAAACTGTTTGAACATGTTAGTTTTGCCAGAGAGCCACTCATGGTTGGTGTTACTGGGAACAACACACCATTAGCACACTTTTGAGCTTTTTTGCCTTTGTTATTTGACAAACCTTTTGAGGTGGGAATGGGGCTCCAGGTTCTCACCTTCTTGGAAAACCCAAGGTTGTCCAATGGGTCTCCATTTTCACAGAAGGGACCTTCATGGAAAACACAGGTCGTCCAATGGACCTCCTTTTCCACAGCAGGGATCTTCACGGAAAACTCAAAGGCGCCCAAAAGGGTCTATGTTTTCACAAAAGGATCTTTCATGGAAAACAAAGGTCCTTCAGTTTCTATCATGCACTAGAGTGTCACACCAACTGAAACTGACAAAAATCATACACATAAAAACATGCACACAAATTTGTAAAGCATTATTACATTTTTATATTTATTATTTATTCATTTTTTTGTTGGGCTAAGAAAATCTTGGTTGTTGATGTCATAATGATGTCATAAGAACAATAACTTACACAATTCAAAAAATATTTTTCAAAAAATACTCTTCAACTTGTCAGAATAACTTTCACTAAGTAAAAATTATTCATTAATTTGTCTCTTTTCATTGTCTTTATCATTGCAACATTGTCCCTTTATAATATCACTATCATCACGACACTCTACTTAGGAAAAGGGTCTATTGAATAGACTCTTTTTGAATTCTTGACCCCTTTTACCTGTTGGCCTGGGGAGGATCTCAAATCTGAAAGTGTCTGTTGTTGATAGACCCTTCTCCCATACTAAAAGATTTTTCAATGTGCATATATAAGAGAGAGGAGAGGAAGGCCTCTTTCCTCAACCCTCACAAAGGTTCCCCTCTAGGATCATCATAAGAGGAAACATTACGGTCTTGGGTGGCAGATTATGTCATTATCTTGATGACATTATATGACATAATCTTTCCATTGATGATCATGCACTCGTAATAGTGACCAAAATGTCTGTTGAACATGAAATGTTTTTTCAAAATTGTTTGAAATCTGTCATCCCAGACCTTATGTCATGGAATGGCCTCACCCCTGCCCATTATGTCCAACAATACATATGCTTATGGATGATCACCCACTTGAGCAACATCACAAAATTGGGGGAAAAAAAAAAAAAACATTGAATGGGCTTGAGTATTCCATACCATAGTAATTATGAGGATTAGGTTAGGCAATAATTTACAATTTTTTGGATTTTCTTTTTTCTTTTTGAAAAATGCATGCTCATATATTATTACTAGGCAGCTTGCTGTCGAACCAGCCTGGGTAAAATTTAAAATTTTAAAGAAAAAGAAAAACCCAAACAACTGCCGGGGACACTAAAATATTTAGGATTGGCAGGTGTCGGTGACCGACGGGTTTGGAGTTTGGACGGGACGGGTTCTCATGGCAAGGCTTGCCTGACCTCTTCTGTGTCTGTCTTTTCGCTTGCTTGCTGTCTCCTGGGCGCTCGCCTTCGCTCCTCTTCTGTAGTTCGCGCGCGGTCCTCTTGTTCTCGACTCGCGAAGAGCTTTGCACTCTTTGCTTGTCTTTGTACGCGCTTCTCTCTCTCTCTCTCTCTCTCTCTCGTCGATTCTTCAGGTTTTTTTGCCCAAAAGTTGTGAGAAAAAAATGGCTTCGGAGTCCAGAGAAGAGAACGTCTACGTAGCGAAGCTGGCCGAGCAAGCGGAGCGGTATGACGAGATGGTGGAGGCGATGGAGAAAGTGGCGAAGACTGTAGACGTGGAAGAGCTTACCGTAGAAGAGCGGAATCTGCTCTCTGTTGCGTACAAAAACGTTATCGGGGCGAGAAGAGCGTCGTGGAGGATCATTTCTTCGATTGAGCAGAAGGAGGAGAGCAAAGGCAATGAGGAGCATGTGGCTGCTATCAGGGATTACAGAGCCAAGGTGGAGCAGGAACTCAGTACTATCTGTGACAGTATTCTCAATCTTCTCAACACTCACCTCATCCCGACCTCGTCCACGGGAGAATCCAAAGTCTTCTACCTGAAGATGAAGGGCGACTACCACCGGTATCTTGCTGAGTTCAAAACAGGCGCTGAGAGAAAGGAGGCTGCCGAAAGCACTTTGTTAGCCTACAAGTCTGCTCAAGTAAGCATCACTTCTTCCCGATGCACACTCTAAGAACCGAGATCTGTAGGAACAGAGTTGCTTGTGGTTCCGTCAGTTTGCCCTCTGCCACGCCTGCCTGTGTTCCTGATGTTGCATCTACTTCTTTCTTTTGGTTTTTTAGCTGTAGAACTGCGGACAAAGGATGTATGATCTTCTTCTTCTTCTTCTTCTTCTGCTTGGCTTGCGGTTGATGTGTTTTAGATCTCAGATTTTGCGATCTGGCCGCGTCCTCAGCTCTATAGGCTGCCATATCAGAAACGAAAGTACTATAGTCTATAATACCTTTTTGTTCTGCACGGCAATCACATTTTGTGCTGCTTGTGTGTGTGTGTGTGTTGTACCTTCTCTACCAGGACATCGCTCTGACAGAACTGGCGCCAACTCATCCTATCAGACTTGGACTGGCGCTGAACTTCTCAGTGTTCTATTACGAAATCCTGAACTCACCAGACAGGGCTTGCACTCTAGCTAAGCAGGTAAAATGAGACTCTAGAGCACCTCATCTGGATAGTGTTTTTTTTCCTCGAGAGCATTTGATGTTTCTGTCCTTACATGATCGCTTTTGCAAAAAAATGTATTTGAGACTGTTATTTCCATTGCTGATGGGTTGAGAAGAGGTGTCTTTGAATGCAGGCATTTGATGAGGCAATTGCTGAGCTTGACACACTAGGTGAAGAGTCATACAAAGATAGCACACTTATCATGCAGCTACTCCGGGACAATCTCACATTGTGGACATCAGATATGCAGGTATATTGAAGTTTGTCAAGCACTTCTCCACATGCCTTTTCTACCTCCAATCCTCTGGCTATATAGATTGGCTTTCTGGGGATTGTTTCTTGACCTATAATTAGCAGATAAGTAGATAAAGCAGCATATCCCTTCTGCAAAGACACTGGTCAGGTTCCAGATCTGTTCTATTTGACATGTGCAAGATCTGTTTTGAAGCCTTCTGACTGATGCCCATGATGTTGGTGAATTCAATTTATGTAGCATCTCATTTGTTGTTGATGTTGTTGTCAGGAGGAGGGTGCTGAAGATGGTAAGGATGGATCCAGACTCGAGGATGCTGATGATCAATAAGCGAGTAGCTTTTTTGTTGCACAAGTAAACTCAACTTTCTGTTCACACAACTGCTAGCCTAGCTTGGCAACTGTTCTGCAGTGCACCTTTTCCCCCACTTTTCTTCTAGGCTGCTTATATTATAGGGATTGCTAGGAAAAGCAATGCTCCAAGGAAATGGATGTGTACTTTCCTACTTTTGCAGACTGTGGTGCACACTTTTGAGATCAAAATTGTGCAACTCCTGTTGCCAGTACTTGATAGTTGAGCTGCTTGAGTGCAAAGTGATGTGATTGAACTGTGTCAATCTCCAAGTGTTGCTTTAGAGATTTTGAATGCAATTTTTTGTGTTGTTCTCAGACAAGCAATTCAATGCATTTATTGGATACTTGGGTCCGTGCAATATTGCTTTCTGCACTGAAAAAATAGTTGTATTTGAATGGGTGCAGGCCATTTGAAACCCTAAGTCATGTATTCTTGATGAGTTCTTTAAAGCGATTTAGGAGAACAGTGGCCCACTTGACATCCATCAAGTGAGAAGTAGAGGATTTTTGAAACATCTTTTGAGGGGAAGTCATTAGAGGTTCACCCTGGAGGCCCACTAATGGATTTGTGCCATGGGATTGTGCTCCGTATTAGGACAGTAGCAGTTTTGGATACTGGATGCCGATTTGGAGAGTGGCTGTCATTTTGGTGCCTAGAAAAGTGGACGCTGGTAGAGGCCCACAACCCATGTCTGGGTGGATATGCTCTATCTTCAGCAGTGCCCCTTCAGCATCTCCAGCAATGGGCTGGTATTACTGACTGGCATAGTGATGAGTGTTCCCCTAAACATGAATTTTGAATTAGACGAACACTGTACATTTTGATACCTGGGCCAATCAAGGGGACCGGCCATACTGCTCATGTGAAACAATGCAGTATGAGGCGCAAAAGTTCAGTGTCAGTTTCAATTTTCACAGTATTGAACTGTTATTCCTCTAATTTTATCTCAATTTTGTGATACAGCCCATTGCTGGAGATGCTTAGAGCAGCTCCACCTTGTTCTTGTTTTATCTTTAATATTGTAAACTGGCTTGCATGGGACATTTTGGATGAAGTTTATAGCCTTTATACGTTATGGTTTTGGCCAACAAATGGGGTTTGGGTTATTATTTTTTTCGCTGCTCCTGTTACCTGAACTTAATGATTGGCCCACATGGTTGCATTTAAATGGTCTCTCATCTTATGATGATATCTGCCAAGTACTCCCCATCAGCATTTTTTTTTTTGGGGCGAAATTTCGTGAAAATGTGAAAAATAAAATTGTTAAAAGGAATGTTTTTAAATGGTCTCTCATCTTATGATGATATCTGCCAAGTACTCCCCATCAGCATTTTTTTTTTTGGGGCGAAATTTCGTGAAAATGTGAAAAATAAAATTGTTAAAAGGAATGTTCTGTCGCAGATTCCTTGAAGTTTTTTTTACATCGCCAAAAAAAATAGAGTTTTTGAGCTGGTTTCGCCAGATTTAGAGGCCCTCCTCCTGTGGGTCGCCAAATAAAAGAAGGAATACAAACAGATTCTACTGCCCTGCCTGTCCTGTTGCCATTTAATGCTAAGTCCTTCTTGGGATGCTAGCCATGGTGCTACATGATAAAATTGAAAAAAAAATCACTACTCCCCATGATCATCACCTTAATACTTGTCGCCATACAGTGAGCGCATGAGCCATTAAATGAGCATAAGAGAGCATTCATCCACAGTGAAACTATGAGTATCCTTTGATGAATTAAGTATCGTAAAATCATGCATGAAATACCACTTTCAAACCCCAAAACAAAAATTTTAAGCCTTATTCTCCCCCTTTCAATGGACGAACTCTCTTGCGAAATCACAAAGGGAATTGAAGCATAATATTGGCCATTGGAACTAGGTACTCTCAAACCCAAGTCTCCAAAGTTTTTAAAACTTCTTTTTGTGATGGGGCCAATCAAAGATGCTTATTGCAAAAAAAAAATCTGAACTTGCAGGGCACCCCCCAACAAAATAATGTGGAACACAGTATCCATGTTATGTGAAAGCTTACAACACTAGTTCCCCATTACTTTCCTTCTCCTGACCGCCTACCCAGTTTTAAATCCATTTATTACACAAATAATGTCGATTTACATATCCCCTCTTTGGCTCACATAATATCCCTATTGAATTAAGCCCACACACTTAATCAAAACCAATTGTAGATAGAAATTTCTTTTTGTCTGGATCTATGTATCTTATCTACCAAGGAGAGGTTAAATAGATGGATTTGGTAAGAAGAAGTTGTTTACAATATAAAATTAAAGTAAGAGGCAAGAGTTATATGCCATAACCTAGGGTCAGTTTCCACATTGACAAAATGAATAATTTTTTTTCTTTCAAAAAATAACAAAAAAAAAGGGGGGGCTAGTGATTTTTTTTTGTGATTCTTGATGTTGGCAACCATTGGTCTAAGGATGGTGGTTTTATGTGGCAATTTCCAAAAGCTAGGTGTTGCTCACATGGCTATACGTATTTTGGATTCTAACAATATAGCAATTATTTAGACAAAAAATTCACTGTGCATGGTGATGTTCATTTGGGATGAATAGAAGCAAATGTGAATAAAATTTTGAGTTAAGGTTTAAGACTCATGTTGCTACTACTTAAGGTTAAGGTTTCATGTTGTTGTTGTTGTTATTTAGTTTCATATTATTGATGCTGCTATAAAACCCCACCACCCTCTCTACCTTCTAAGGGAATCGAACCCTAATCCATAAATGGATTTTGCCATATCAATGGAAGGTGGACTTACAAAACAAAACACATAAGTACTGAAATCCTTGTCTACAAATAGAATTGACAAATCAAATAGTCTCATATTGCATACACAACTTACAACTCCAACCCAGAGCAAGATTTCTCTTCATTCCACTCAAGGATAGTTGTGTAGAATGGGAAACTCTGGAATGTAAAGAATTCTTGTGCATACGTTTTCACAACAAGATCAAGATGGGTGGTTAATCGATTTTTCAACTTTGATTTCATGAAAGTGAGAGTAGAGAATGTTCTTTCATCTTCAACATTCCCCAAAACCATAACAATAATAATCCAACAAAGGGGGATGGCAAACAACATTTGGTTGCATGATCCTAGCGTGGCAATAATGTGTTTTTAGGATTTGCAAATGACCAAGGAACATTGAAACAACTTCTAATTGTAGCTAGTATTGAAGGTAGATGATGCATGTGGCATTCATCAAATTTTGAGCTGGGAGCCATCTGTCCAATTCTCAATCAAACCTTTGGCAACAGAAGTGCATTGATTTTTGACATTTTGGTAAACATGTACCCAATCAACTTTAGTTACCATTAACACCTCCTTGGTTATCTTGTCAATTTTTCGCAACATGTATAAACGTTAAATGAAGAAAAAACCAGCAAATTTCACATGTGATTTTAAATAAGTCCACCACTCAACACATAAAACATCACTCTTGAATGTCACCAAATCCATGAATGCCTAAAATTGATTTCGAAAATATTGCTTTTCAAAATCCACATACATGGTGTAGATCTCAAACTGACATAACTTCACAACTAAACAAAATCACATATGAAAGTGTCCTAGTTTTGAGCAAACTTGCTCAAACTCTACATAACTTCCAACATAGGCATCACACACGTCAGTCCCATAATTGTTTCCACATCACATAAAAGTTCATAGTTAATATTAGTAGATGCATTACTAGTAGCATCATCACACATCTTGACCACTAATTTTTATACTTTTCAAACATTCGTTTAGAAGGGGCAAACATGGAAATCCACCTTGTTTTGATATTCTTCAAAAAATTTAGACCCTTAAACTCAATCACTTTAGCCAACTTAGTGCGTTCAAGGTGCCTTTTAGGGACTAACTATAGTAAATGTACACAGAAAAAATCAAAAGCTCAATCTTTACAACCACAGACAAGGATGAGAGAGTTTGCACTACCAAGTTGCACCAATGTGCCATGCAATGGATGCCAACAAAAAAAGGGATGGCTTGTTCATGAGCTGCTTGTTCATGAGCTAGACATTAATACTTGTTTTCAAGCCTTGAAAAATTGTTACACCATCAACACCAAAGCATACAACCTTGTTAGCAACATCAACCACTAACAGACCACCCAAATCAATAAGAGAATGAATAATAACAGTAGTAAGATTATTATATGTGCCTCTGTCCACAACTTTTTCAAGATTCAAAAGGATTGGTTGCCTTTTTCAATTTTCAACATAATCATGCATCGAAATCTAGGACTGATTATCTAGAGTGGTTACTTCATCACAATTAATGGAAATAAATTTGTTTTGCTACAAAACCATTTTTGTTTGTTTTAAGACCATATTGTGCTTGGCTATTGCCATACCCCACCCACTTGAATCTATCCAATGTTTTTTGGGAACATTAACAAATTTTTAAAACTCAAACAACTCCTTTAGACTTTGAAAATCTGTCATGGGCCTCCCATTTTTTAAAAGGTGGAAAATTGCCACAAACTGATTTTTTTTTTTTCTTTAGCCCTTCTTTCATTCAACATTAATTGAAGAATTGACTCTAAACCTTGAATAACATGGATCCTTTCATTTTTTTGATGTCAGTTTTCAAAACTTTGGTAATATTCACCCATTACAATTCTTGGATGAGTAACCAGAGCTTTCCTTTTACCTAAGTGCTTCTTGAAACCATCAAGTTTAAGGTTTGGAAGCTTTTCCTTACCTTCCACAACTGAACAAATCCTAGAACACACTTGTTGCACCTTACCATCAAGATCAACCACTAACTCAGCCCATGGAAACTTGGCTGTTTAATTGTCCTTGAAAACCCACTAAATGTCACATTCAAGTTTTTTTTTTCTTTGGCACTTCTAAAGAAGTTGCAATGACATGCACATTAAAAACCACAACACCAATTGACCCTAAATTATAAACACAAAGCATACCAAAAGTGGATGCACTAGGTGTGGTGTTGGCTGACTTGCCTAATGAGGTACAAGTAATTGGTTGATCACAACCACCAACAATAACCACCCTTGTAACATGATCAACCATAAGAACCACAAAACCAAAAAACAAGCACAGATCTGGAAAAAAAAAGTTTGTATTTGAAATTTACAGGAGGTTCAAAAGGAGACATGATGTTATGACAATGTAAGCAATAGTCAGAAGATTGTGGAAAACTTTAAAACTTTCAACACCTCTACTCGAAAATATGTTGCTCAAGTCACAATGAAAAAAATCAAATGGGTTGAGATGCACTTCAAAATAGACCTTCATCAAAAGCACATTGTTCAAATCACACTGAAAATGTCGCATTATGTTTGGCAAAGACATGTTTTTAAAGCTTCTATAAAACAAGGTTTGAAACTCACAAGTCCTCAACAGAATCTGAAGTTTCAAAAATCAGCAATGAGCACAAACAATTGAACCAGCTCGCTACTCAAACAATGGTTGAAACCTTGACCTAATCACTCACAAGTTTTAGCTTGTTCATACAATCAAAGCTCCTCACAACTTGCTGCCACACTACTGGAGTCTAAAACCCACCCAAAACATAGTGCAAAGAGTTGTTGAGCAATAACGCAAAGAGTCATTGAGCAAATCACAACTACATTGCAACAATGCTTAAACAATCAAGACTTAGAAGCACTTACCTCATGCTCCAATGTCACTTCTGATGGCAATAAAACCTTAGCCCGCAACAATGAAGGTGGTGAAGGACATTGAGGAGCTTGAGCAAGATGGCAACGAGTTTTGCGTTCAGTAAGCAAAGTGGCAATTAGAGGATTGTGGCCATTGGTTTTGGGCGGCGAGGAATCCAAGCCATCCATGGTTTGAGCGGCCTCCTGGTCGGCACAATGGTTGAAATCTGGCAAAAAAAGAAAAATAGCAGCCCTAAATTAAAAAAGCCTTTTGCTGGCCCCTTTTATTTTTGCAATTTTGCAAAATTTTGCCACAGAAAAAAAAACGCTGGTGACACACATGAAAATGCAAATTTTAAAAGTTGCAAATGTATGCCTTCTTTGGCAGATCAAGAAGTAATTAAGTGGGAAGTCACTGAGGGATGATGGTTCAGTGGTATAACCCTTCTTTGATACCACAAAGATCTCAGGATCAAACTCACTGGTGAGCAGGTGAAATCTTAATGTGTTATTCAGCACATTGGCCCTAATTTAGGGTATTACCAACAAACAACCTGTCAGTTGGGTTCTTATTGTTGTGTTCCAAAAAAAAAAAAACAAATGAAAAGTCTAGTATTTGAAGGAAAAAGCAAGGAGTGTGCCACATTGTGGCCTTTGCCATTTACATTAAAAAAGTATCTTAAGGCAAAAGTAGAATTATGGAAACTCAAATATATTTCACCATGTAAAAATATTAATCTTCAAAAAATCCTCTAAAAGAAACCAAAAGCCTTCAACAAGATGTTATGACTCTATAACTGATCTCAAGTTTCTCAACACAAGCCAAAATATCATCTTTCAAGAATCCTCATATAAGAATAGACCTATTACCTAGGGGCCAAAATGCATTAAGCTACTATGCTCTATAATGAATCTGAACACAAATATCATGGCCTTGGTAGGCAAGGCCACAAAAACAAGTCGAGGTTGCCTCGTGACCGCTTGCTCGGCAGAATCAGCGACCCATGGGCCTCGTTCTTCTCTAGTCCCTACTTTCAAAACATGTGATCCCCATTTTTGTAACAAATTAATATTTTATTTTATGAACTTCAAAAGTGATTGGGGGGGGGATACTTGGGAATCTCAGCAGCTCCGTTTCCTGATAGGGTGCAAAACAAATCGGCATATCCTGTCTGAACGGATATTCTAAAGTGAATATCCTTGACCTGGCCAGATAACACCCAAACCAGGAATCCCGGGATTCTTCGAACGCGCAGGAGTCTCGGTGGACGGCGTTGAAAATTGTGCACGATTCCGTGTGATGGGATATACTTGAATATCCCCTCGCCCGGCTCTTCACCGGGTGTGACTATTCTTCCCGGGGCGTGACCCCGCACTAAAGCCCCGGTCTGGTGCAAAATAAGCTCCCCTCGGTGGTGACGCTTTGGGTTGTCGGTTTGAAAATTTTGTTCACCTTACCCTACCCTCTCAAGCAAAGCGTTTTCAGCGTTCAGGGGGTTTCACAAAATTGGCAAGAGGAAGTAGCCATATTTGGCTATAGGTTAGAGAGGAAAGTTTTAAAAATTTAAGAATTTTGCTATATATTTTGGCAACCTGTTGGAATTTATTGTCTAAATAAGATGATTTAAAAAATTATTCCTCGAAATCTGGTGACTTTGAGGGATATGAGTCACACTTTATTTTATTTTTATATTGTTAACAAGTGATGAAAATTTGCCCCAAAATAAATGTTGTTTAGACCTAGCAATTTTTTCTTTTAAAGAACTCGAGCAAGTTAGAATGTGTCCATAGCTTATAACTCAGTTCATACAATTGATTTTTAGTGTAATTTTTGACAAGGCTCATTCAGCAATGAATGTGCTAGCCTAGATGATAATCTACAAAGCCCCCATTGATTCATTCGAGTTCCCAAGATAGCTAATAATCGATTGTGCAATAATGTGTCAAGATAATTTGGCATTTGTTGTCCATTCTATGTCCAACACTCCCCCGGGCATAATTTGTTAATGTATGTATACAAGTGCTGAAATCTTGAAGTTTAAATTTTTTTCCGTGACCAAATCTACTTAAAATTTAATATTTTCTCGCTCCTTAGGTATGAAATCCAATGAAGTCATCAGGTCCACCAAATCTCACTCATTGATGGTTTTCCAACAATATCAAGAGCACACCCCAATCTTCTTTAAAATTAAAATTAAAATTTTATTGAATCCTCAATGACACAATTATTCAATAATTTTTACACTATGATTCGTAGGTCTAAATTCCTATATTTAGATAAAATAGATAAAGTAGAAAAAAAAACTTTCCTTAATAGATAGATCTGCCCCCTAAAAGGCCTTCGGGTCGCCCCCTCTCTAGGAGCGGGTGGGAGAGATCCTGCCTGTCGAAACACAGGCCGTTGTTTCAAGGGCGAAGAAGGTGGTTTCGCTGTTGGTGAAGCTCCTCGGCTAGCTCGTCTGTTTGTGTGCGATCGGCAGAGCCTTGTTTTTTCGGTGGTGTTGTAAACCAGTTCAAAACTTGCAGCAATTTCGTGATAGAACTTTCATCGCCGAGCTCCAATTTTTTTTTCTGAGAGTCTCTTTTTGTTTGTGCATTTTTTCTTTTCTTTTCTTTTTTCTGTTTCTTGGATCTGAGAAGAGGAGTCAGTCCCCTCCGAGGAGGATCTGATGTTCTTTCTATGCATTGCTTTTCTTGTGATCCATGTCCGTCCCCTCCGACGACGGTTTTTATCAGCTTTTTGCACTAATTATTCCTATTCATTCTTGTACGATCATATTCTTGCTTTCTCCACTCCGCTCTACAGTAAACGAAAACATGCAATGAGGATGAGTGTGTTTCCGCCAGTCGTCTACATTTGGCGGATGTTTTGAGAAGAGGAAGTTGAGAGAAAGAACAGAAGGCTGAACAGCGACGCGACATCAAGATGTCTGTGACCAGCATGTAGTTGAATCATATCTGAAGATGAACCTGCAGATTCTCTAAGGATCTCACAGAAACAAGGCTGCGGAGGAAAGCTGACAGAGCTTCTTCCGTTACAGCTGTGCAGTTTTCAGGCAGTTCTGCACTCCACACAGGTACTACCTACTGTACAACCTCGTGCATCGTCTCTTTCGATTCTGTCTTACAAAGGTGAAGGCCGAAGACAGGTAATATAGATTTCAGTTCAGCTAGACAAAAGCCTGAAGTTGCTTGAATGATTCTGGTGGAAGGATAGTCCGCAGTAATATTATGCTGCTGCATGGCTCTGATTGTCGCCGATTTCAGAAGATCCATGGCGGCATTGCGCGCTGGTACATGAAAAGAGTGTAGGACTTCTTGTTGCTTTTGTGCTTGCACATGCAGTCGGCGAACTGTGGTCGCTGGCCATGGCGTGTCGCTGGCAAAGCGCTGCAACTTAGAGAGTCTGATTATAACGAATTCGAAAGAAGCTTCAGGTTCTAAGGAAAACAGTGTGCTGTCATTCACAAGCGTAATCTGGACAAAATATCAGGAGTGAAAGTCTTAAACAAGTCGGAAGTTGAGGTGTTGCAGAGAGAATTGTATCAATGCGGATCAGTTCTGATGACCAAGATCGTGAAGGAATTGTACTGCGCCACAGGACAGAGAATTCAGTTATGCTTTGTTCAGGATTTGGCCAGTGCTTACGTGCGTTTTGATCGCAAAATTATTGCAGAAAGTTTACTCGGCCCTGCCTGTGTATGAGAGGAGTCTGAGCATGGAATCTCCGGCTGACCTTACCTTAGGCAGTGCTCACACCGCAAGCAGTAGTTACACCGACGCAACAAACACTGTGAATGGGCTCAAAAGCAGTCTGTCTTTTGTGGGGGACCATCTGGAGCGCATCCGTAGAATTGAGGAATATTTGCAGGCTCTTGAAGATGAACGCCGCAAGATTGAAGCCTTTAAACGTCAACTACCCCTCTGCATGCAGCTTCTTGAAGAGAGTAAGTAACTTGGACCATCTTTTTGTTTGCCAGAGTGAACTTCGTACAATAGCACCTTCCTTCCTTCCCCATGGCTTGTCGCATCTTGCCTACAACACACATGATCTTCGCAGACCAGAAGCTCTGTGTGTGATATCTACACAGATTCACAAAATTCCTACAGTCCTAATGATGGATCCCTGGTTTTGACCCGCAGCCATTGAGAGTTCCAAGGAGCAGCTTGCTGAGAATGGAGTCTTGCCCACAACCCAGCTACCTGTGGGAGCTGCTGCTGTCTCAAGCCCCAGTTGCCTGCGAGGACTGGAGTTCATGCCCCTGAAGGCTCAGGCATGGGAGAGACAGCAGCAGAAAGATGAAGGTGATGATGATGATCAGGAAGGAGATGGAACTGAGTGTCCAGGTGGAGTTGACAATGAAAAATTGACATGGATGACAGAAGCACAGCTTTGGACCCAACAGTTGGAACCAAGTTCGGAGCTTCACTGTGAGGTACAGAACTTACTGCAAGAATGTGCATTGTCCAATCTGTTTTGTACTAGGTTTTGGATCTTATACTCTTGACCTTCTGGACAGTAGCATCATCTGTGGAGTTGCTGCATCTAAACAAACAACAGTGCTTATAATCCAGACTCTCAACCCTTTTTTGCAGAACGATAGGATGTCAATGGAAGAAGATATGGGAAGGCAACCAAACTTTGACCAGTCTGAGCAAGAACAATGTTCAGTGACAAGCTCAAGGTTTGAACTCTTCAGTTCCAAACAGCTTCCTGCAGGAGCTTTCTTGCCATTCGTCGGAGAGCAGCAGGTAGTTACTGCTGCTCCCGCTCCGTCAGGCTCTACAACTGGGACTACTGGGAGTGGTGCTGATTTGAGCCTCTCTTCACAAGATCATGTGTCAAGTCCCAACGGCAATGGCTTTGGAGGAGCTGAGTCAGAGGTTGGCAGCATTGATGTGACTCACTTGAGGACACCAGACCAAATCTTAGATGCACAGGGTTGCAACCTGGGGATCAGGCCTCAGTCTAATGGAGTCTCAGAAGCTGGGAGTACCAGAGTGTTTGGTAGTCAATCACAGCGCAAGTCACGGAGGTATTTCCCCTTGAACATTGTGTCGAATGTTGCTTGAACAACAATTATCAGGGAGCTTTAAGGACTGTCTTCTGTGAAACTAGAGTATGTATTGCTGTCTTGAGTCTTCACTGGAGTTAACCTTGTATTTTTTACTGATACAGGTGCTGGACACCAGAGCTTCATCGACGCTTTGTTGGTGCTCTTCAGCAGCTTGGTGGTTCACAAGGTTGTCCACCTTTCATTTCCCATCACTTGACCTTCGGAAATGTCTTGTTGGCTCCTGCTGTGATCTCACAATGCTTAGAAATTTGGAGGCATTTGCACTTTTCTTCCTCAAAAGGAGTCTTTGAAGTTTGTACTGGCTACCTGTTTGACACAACTTGACATGTTAGGATTTTGCTACTTCAATGTCACTGATTCAATGATGCCTGATTTGATGCAGTTGCTACCCCAAAGCAAATTCGTGAGCTCATGAAGGTTGATAGCCTCACTAATGATGAAGTCAAGAGCCATCTGCAGGTAACCCCTTCACCCATTTGAATGAATTTTTGATTACTTGTGTTTCATCCCTTGGAAGAGTGTTGCCTAAGATGATATCTGCAAAGCATGTCATTGAGTTGGATACATATTTTGCAGAAATACCGACTGCATACAAGAAGGCAGAGCACATCATCACAATCAGCATCCCTGGAAGCACCCCAGATGGTAGGCATGTGGGTTCCTCCAGAGTGTGCAGTAGCACAAGCTGCCACACAGCCAACTTCAGGAGTATATGACCCTTTTCCGCCATCTTATTGCCAGCCTTCCCATCCCCAAGACTACTTCACTTGTAACATGAGTACTGGATCATCAGGTGGACAGCTCAAGCAACATCCCACAACTTTTGAGCCACAAAAATCTGCTTTACTTTCCCAAAGTTCACCTCAGGTTAGCACCTATTGTGAGTAATGAATTTGACATGGATCATGGATTATGGGCTTTCCATCACTTTCGTGCATGCATGGAGTGCTATAAAAGCATATAGATTTCTCCCTCACCATGTGGAAAGTGATTGGCTCTCTTGGGTTGGTTTGTGATTTCCAGAAGTGGAGAGTTGTGCTTATGCTTATGAAAGAAATGGGGATCTATTTGCAGGGGCCTTTGCAGTTAAGTAGTCAGCTCTCAGGAGGTGCACAGGAACTGAGCAATGAAGACAGTGGTGGAGGAGATGTGAAGTCAGATAGCACAAGCTGGAAGAGCTGCCAGTTGGATGACATTGAGGGAAAGAAGGAGATTGGAAAAGTACACAGCACACTGTCAAACAGGATAACAATGGGCAGCAAATCAAGAGATAACATGAGCAGTGAGTCTTTTTCTGATCACAATAGTCCAGTCTTAAGACTTCAGATATGAACATGGAAGCACAAGATGTTTAGTGGAGGGAATGGCTGAGCAGTTGTGGTCAGTCATTGTAAATAGAGAGTACTCAATTGCATCTCAAATGAGTATGGAGACTAGGGGGCATACTTTCTAATTTAGAGTTGATTTGCAGTGAATTTAAAACTGCAAAGGTCATTGTAAAAAACTGCAATTTGCTTAAAGGTTGGAATTCTCAAGTTATGATATATGTAGTTGTGTATGTAAGCTCCTGTACAAACTTGCGAGGGACCATATTGAATTTCTAATAGGTATCATGCAATCTCACACGATATGAATCGTCTTCAAAAAGGTATAATATACTCAGTAAAATTGGGATGTTTTTCACAAAGGGTGCATGTTGCATGTACAATGTGGTCCTGACCCACTGGAGACAAAAAAATTTGCAGAAGGAAATGAAAGTTTAAAAAGGTTACCTGAAGTTTTGCCATGATACAGAGCTCTTGGTAAGGAAGATGTAAGGTCCTGTATGACTTTGACAGCAACCTTATGAAACCCTAACTGTTATCACGCAATCTTGCACCATAAAATAATCCTCAACAAGCACCATGCAAAATTTGAAAGTTTTCTTTTTATACATGCACATGTTCCATAAACAAGTTGAACTGTAAACAAGGTTGGGGAGGGAATACACTAGAGAAATCAAAGGAGGTCTTTGTGTTAAAAATGTTGCCTATACTTGGGGTTGATTCCACAGTTAGAAAAGGGAGGGAAATAAGTATATAATGGGGGTATTAGTCCGGGTTGAAAATGGTGACAAACTCTTTTGAAACTAGAAATTTCATCTAGCCAATGAGAAGGTTCCTTTGTTGTTTTCTTTTGGGTTTGGGTAGAAAATGTTGTGGAGCTAATATGAAAGTGAAAAATGTTCCATGTAACAACGAATGTTGTGTAGGCATTGATTTTTAAAAGAACATCTTATCCCATGTGTATATTGTATATTTTATAACTTTGATTACCCTTTCAAGTAAGGTTTTGAATATTTTGTCAAAAATTCCAAATCTTTGATTTATTTTTCCCAACTCATGGCAATTATAGGGTATAAGGTTTAGGGTTGTTGAAGTGAATGTAGGTTTAGCCACAGTTAGGATTTAAGGGTATGATTTCAAAAGTTTTCATTTGATTCAAATTGACATGGATTTCATAATTTAGTTTTCCTACACATCACACATTGTCACAAAACTTACAAAAAGACAAAAAAAAACACTAAATACATATTACATACTGCATAATGCATAGTATGTTTGTAACCAAAAAATGACATATAATTTTTTTATAGCTCAAAGTTTTAACATCCTATGATCATCCTTGAAAATGACTTTTTATTCAAGGTTTTAGTTGAATCTACCTTCAGCTTTGCAAAATATTTCCTTAGAAAGGGTTTTTAAGCACAAACCAAAAACTAAAGACTCACAAAATACAACCTTAATACTCAAAAGAACCACAACAAGTTGAGATGTATGAGATAGAATGCATGATTTGACAATTGTCTTGTCATAGACAAAATGGACATACCTACATAATTGGACACAATGAATAGAAATGGACCAAATGGCCACAATGGATAGAAAGGATAGAAAATGGACAAAATATATAGAAATGGATAGAATTGACAATTAACCTATAATAAATGGGAAAAAATCTCAAACTTATTGGCAATGGCAAAAAAAAATTGAAACTTTCAAAAACTCAAACTATAATGCATAGGACAAAACAACACACACTTACCTTAATCAATGTTCCCCATGAGCAACACCCACATAACTGCCATCAAATGATTTACACATCATAAAATTAGAAGTAATAAAACCAACAAATAACTTGAAAATGACATCATATGGACAACATGTAGGTGAAAAATAAAACACAGCAAAATTGACCTCACATTGTCCAATCATGTTTGAAGATCATCAAGGTTCTTCATAATTATGTCCATGTTATCATTGGATTATTGTAAAAAATTGGAAAATGTTTTCAAATGCAAATAGCTTGCCAAGGTTGATTGTTGAATCCACGCCACCAAAAATTCATGTGTGTCTATTGTAATTAAACACAAACCCACCATCAAAACATTTTTACAAAAAAAAAATGAACATGAAATTTTTTAAATGAAAAAGAATAGGAATACCTACAAAATATTAGAAATTTAAATCAAGGTCCTTTTCAAAAAGGCCTCGCTCCTCAATGAACTTATTGTTTTTTTCAATTATAATAAACTTTGAACCAAAAAAAAAAAGTCATGTTCATAAATTTCTAGGCGCCATCATAGTCAACATGAATGTAATCAAGCCAACTTTTTATCATTAAAATGAGGTGATGTAAATTTTCATCACCCATCATGACTCCCAAAGGATTGTGATGACACCAACACCACTAACTATACTTTATCTTAAATAGTGACCCGACAATGCCAAGTGCTTGAACCAAGAAGGAAACATGAGGAAAATACATCACATGTTGTGCCCATCAAGCCAAGGGGTTCTCGTGAATTATCAATTGCACATGTAACCATCAAAATAATTATAGCTCATTCTTCAAAGATGAAATGATTACATCATCAACAAACACAACTTGCCCGAAGAAAATATCATCCTCTTCATTTGTCATTAACTTTGTTAGATCCTTGGTAAGGTTTAAGTGATTGTACACTTGTGATAAAAAAGGACACACAATCTTAACATCACATTTTGCAATAAATTCAACAATAATTGAATTACCCATGAAATCTCAAATACATTTCAACCATGATCATTAACATGTTGTGGGCCTTAAAATGATTATTAGCCATTGAAATTATTAAGAATGACATCAATATTCTCACAACTTGCATCACCATCTTTCATTTAAATTTTTATAATTTTAAACCAAAATCACGATTCGAAACTTTAATGTTGGCCACACTAGTTTTCATAATAATGCACAAAGTGAAAGCAAAAGTAAAAGCATCTAATAACAACAAATACCCTTAGATTTGGTTTAAAACACAAGAAGCAATGTACTAGCAATTGCTTGAAGCACAACCCAAGTTTGGCCCATTGGCATTTTAAAAAACAAATGTAAAACCTATTATCATCCATAACATATGGAGATTTTTTTTGGTATACAAAAATTTCTTAAAACGTGATAATTCTTGAAGCAAATCACATTTTCATAAGAGTTTTGAACATTTTCAAGGTAGCTTTGAAATGATACAAGTATCTTTGCATTCTTGCCTCCCCTTCTTCGATTTTTTAATCCACATGTAATAGTTTTTTGCAATGATGTTCAAATAACTTTCAAATTACTTTTGAAAAACCTGAACAAATTTTGGTGTCATCAGTGGCATAGTGAACTACTTTTGACATTACATGGTCTTACAAATGGGGTAGATAATTGAAGGGGAGAAGAAGAAACTACATACTTCAAAGCATTGGTCAATGTGTTCAAATTTGGACCTTCCTTTTTAACATAAGTAATGACTTTGTCAAGCAAACCAAATGAATCAAATAGAATTTTCACTTGATTTTCCATGGTTCCATCAGTTGTATTTTGCACCTCAAAACCCTAACAATCACATGGGTGGGCTCCCAAAACTTATTGATAAAACTAACAATCATAACAAATGTGTCATAGCCAACACGTGACATCCAAAGATCAAAGAGGTTGTGCATGTAATACAAGAAATTGGGAAAACATAATTTTCCTTGGTTTTTGTCACAATATTTAAAAAGATTTCATTCACCAACTATTGTCAAGATGGAAATTATACTCGCTCACATGGATGGAGAGCTAAATGTTTTAGCCATGGATTTTCAACAAATGACAAAAGACGAGATCCTTTAGTAATGTACAACAATAAATCCTCAAAAAAATCTTGTTGTGTTGGGTCAAATATGGTATAAGATTTATGACTTCCAAAACAAATTATAATCTAAGAAGAAAGGATAGTTCTCGTTTTCTTTGCAACTTGTCTCTTGTTAATAATTTCCACCATTCTTTGTAATAGAAACAACCCCCACCTCCTATACACCTCAAGATATTCATTCATTGTAAGTGTGTTTTTTCAATGAGTTCTATGAAAAATGTAACTTTATTCTAAAAAGAATGAAACACCTACAAACATATAGAATAAAGTTACTTCAAAAAAAAAAACCATGCACACACACTTGCAAACATACAAAATAGAGTGTATACAAAACAAAATTACACCATACAAAAAATTACACACAAACATAAAATCATTCGTTCTTTGAAACTCGTCGATGAGCATAATAAACACAAAAAGAAGATGAAGCTTCAATGAAAGACCTTTTGTGCAAGTCCAATGTTTTGAAATGCAAATGTGATGCTTCAAAGTGAAATTGTTGTTACAAAGCACAAATGTAATTGGGCTCCGCAAACACAAACACAAATGTGCAAAAGGCTACAAAAATAGTGAATGTGAATGCAAAAAATTGTTGCAAAGTTGCAATAAGAGTAAATCTCTCAAAAAGAAATGCAAAGAGGAAGAGTTGTTGCAAAATGCAAAATGCAAAATGCAAA